>ERZ791682.10-NODE-10-length-215199-cov-42.1425_pt1 | contig 215199 bp, 189 predicted proteins | sample MGYA00509958_ERZ791682 | MGnify/ENA primary metagenome ERZ791682 (study PRJEB30046, sample SAMN00715194) | human gut metagenome | study: EMG produced TPA metagenomics assembly of the A metagenome-wide association study of gut microbiota in type 2...
CAATACTTTGTGTATGAATTAGTTGGCTGATTTTGTAATATTTAATGAATGTCCCTATTCTTTTTTCTGTTTTGACGGAGAAAGAAAGGTAAGGCCGGTTTCTACTGCAAAAACCGACCTTATTTTATACTATTCATGCAAGTTGCCCCATAGTCCAAATAAATTAACCCATCTTACCTGTGAATCCCCAACGAATAACATTTATAACACTTGGCGGATTCTTACCAGTTTGGTCAATAGCCCTTCCAGCAAATCCAGTTTCAACATATTCGCTCCGTCACTCTTAGCGACAGAAGGGTCTTCGTGGGTTTCCATAAACAAACCGTCCACTCCTACCGCTATGCCAGCCTTGGCTACCGTTTCAATAAGCTGCGGCATACCACCTGTCACACCGGCAGTCTGATTAGGTTGTTGCAAAGAATGTGTCACATCCAGAATTACAGGAAAACCTAAAGTCTGCATTTCCGGAATACCCCGATAATCTACAATCAAATCCTGATACCCGAAAGTCGTTCCCCGCTCGGTCAGCATAACCTGATCATTACCCGCCTCCACCACTTTGTCAGCAGCAAAACGCATGGCGCCAGGTGATAAAAATTGTCCTTTCTTGATGTTGACAATCTTTCCGGTATGAGCTGCCGCCACCAGCAAATCAGTCTGGCGACACAGGAAAGCAGGAATCTGCAACACATCCACATATTCAGCGGCCATAGCAGCTTCTCCAGCACTATGAATATCGGTTACCACAGGAATTCCAAAAGTTTCCCGTACTTTACGAAGTACTTTCAAGGCCTTTTCATCACCTATTCCTGTAAACGAATCCAAACGGGAACGGTTAGCCTTACGATAAGATCCTTTAAACACATAGGGAATACCCAGTTTATCTGTTATTTTCACAATACGATCTGCTATTCGGAGAGCCATTTCCTCTCCTTCGATCACACAAGGGCCAGCCAGTAAAAAGAAATTATCTGTCTTTCTTAAATCTGAAATTGTCATTATCTTACGTCTATTCATTGAGATATCTACTCTGCCTCTATCCTTAAAGCAAGAAATGGATATCTATAGTTTTTAATTAGGGATAATCAAAGTTATAGCTTCCGGCTGGATCGTAATTTCCAAAGGAAAATGGCGGTCTAAAATACGCCCGTCCAAACTGACAGAAGCATTCTGCGCACGTAGTACTTTTACTTTCCGTGTACGATAAGGTTTCACCATTTTATGATTTAAAATACGTCCCTGCAACAGCATCCACATACCCGAGAAAAGTTGAATTAACTCCGGACGATAAATAACCGACACATCCAACCAGCCATTATAAGGAACTGCACTAGGTGTCAAACCGTATCCACGGGCACTTCCCACACATACCGTCATGATACGTCCACGAATATGTTCGCCATTGATACAAAGATGTGTACGGTACAATTTACGTTCAAACAGCAACAGGAACATGGAAGCGGCAAAAGACAACTCACGTATTCCCCAAAAACGGCGGGTACCATCTGAGATCTGTACAATACGCGCACCTAAACCTATATATATGGCATTCAGGAAATAGCGGGAGGTGTGCTTCTCTCCATCAAAATAATTACAACGCCCCACATCAATTTTCCTCAGACGACGATTGATAATCCAATCTACCGCTGCTTTATAATTATCTTCATCCAACCCCCAATATTTGGCAAAGTCATTACCAATACCATTAGGAATGATTCCAAAAGCGATATTTGTCTTATCCTCCACCATAGAAGTCATAATACCGTTAATAGCATCATTGATCGCTCCGTCTCCACCTACAATCACAATGGTTCGATAACCATTATTAGCCAAGGTACGGGCGAGTCGTTCCACCGATCCAAAACCTTCGGACTGTACGTAGTCAAAAACCACCTTACGGTTTTCCATATAGCTACGTATCTCATTCCAACGCTTCTGAGTCTTACGGCTTCCGGCTTTCGGATTATAAATAATCCCCCATCTGTTTGGTTCTACAGCCATAACATTTAGTTTTTAGTGTGTAACAAATTAATGATTTTTTCCACCTTATCTTCCATAGGCAGGCAAGCATCCAGCCAATGTATAGTGAACCCTCGCCGCTCCATGCCCCGGAACCAGGTCATCTGCCGTTTGGCAAATTGATGGATAGCTATTTCCAATTGATGAAACATTTCATTGAAAGAAAGTTTACCCAAGACATATAAAGTCAAATACTTATATTCCAATCCGTAATAAATCAAATCCTCGGAAGAAATACCACTATCCAACAAAGCCTTCACTTCGTTTACCATCCCTTCATCCAAACGCTGCTTCAAACGGTGGGATATTTTTTCACGACGTAACTCACGAGCTATATCTACTCCAATGATCAAACTATGAATTTGCGGGAACTCACGGTATTCCGCTGATTGGTGCTTGTAATACTCTTCTATTTCAATGGCCCGGATAGCCCGCTTTACAGTATCTACGTCCGTAGAGTTATGAAGTTTCCTGTAAGTTGACAACAACCGGGTGAGTTCCGCTAATGATTTATCTGCTAACGAGTCCCTAAGTTTGGGATTCTCTGGAACAGGAAGCAGCCTATATCCCTTCAACACGGATTCAAGATACATCCCCGTACCTCCGCATAATATAGGAAGTTTGTCTTTCCATCTCACTTGATCATAAGCATTCAAAAAATCACGTTGAAATTCAAATACATTATATTTATATCCGGGGTCTACAATGTCTATCAGATGGTAAGGTATTTGCTGTCCATTCACGACATAGTCTTCCAAATCCTTTCCCGTACCTAAATCCATCCGGCGATATACCTGCCGGCTATCTCCACTGATAATTTCGGTATCCAACTTGTAAGCTAAAGCCGCTGCCAAAGGAGTCTTTCCTGAAGCGGTAGGTCCTAATATCGTTATCAAATCGTACTTTTCCATCCTAAGTTTTTGTAACAGTCGCACAAAGATAACGAAAATGTGCAACTTAGCACGCAAAACTACATAAAAAAAAGCCGTCTGAATTACTTCAGACGGCTTTCGCTATATGGTTTTTAACTGATTAGCAGTTTACAGAAGCCATGTGAGCAATCAAATCCAATACTTTGTTAGAGTAACCGATTTCGTTGTCATACCAAGAAACCACCTTAACAAAAGTATCAGTCAAAGCGATACCAGCTTTAGCATCGAAGATAGAAGTACGAGTATCACCCAAGAAGTCAGAAGAAACAACTGCATCTTCAGTGTAACCCAATACGCCAGCCAATTCACCTTCAGAAGCTTCTTTCATAGCTGCACAGATTTCAGCATATGTAGCCGGTTTAGCCAAGTTAACTGTCAAGTCAACTACAGAAACATCCAAAGTCGGAACACGCATTGACATACCAGTCAATTTACCGTTCAATTCAGGAATAACTTTACCTACAGCTTTAGCAGCACCAGTAGATGAAGGGATAATGTTACCAGAAGCAGCACGACCACCTCTCCAGTCTTTCATAGAAGGACCGTCAACTGTTTTCTGAGTAGCTGTTGTAGAGTGAACTGTAGTCATCAAACCGTCAGTGATACCCCATTTGTCATTCAACACCTTAGCGATAGGAGCCAAACAGTTAGTAGTACAAGAAGCGTTAGAAACGAACTGAGTACCTTTAACATAAGTCTTTTCGTTTACACCGCAAACGAACATCGGAGTATCATCTTTAGAAGGAGCTGACATAACTACATATTTAGCACCAGCTTCAATATGAGCCTGAGCTTTTTCTTTAGTCAAGAACAAACCAGTAGATTCAACTACGTATTCAGCACCGATTGCATCCCACTTCAAGTCAGCCGGATTTCTTTCAGCTGTTACGCGGATTGCATTGCCGTTCACGATCAATTTGCTATTTTCTACGTCAGCTTCGATAGTACCGTCAAATTGTCCGTGCATAGTGTCATACTTCAACATATATGCTAAGTAATCAACCGGGCAAAGGTCATTGATACCTACGATCTGAATATCGTTTCTTTTCTGAGCTGCACGGAATACAAAACGGCCGATACGACCAAATCCGTTAATACCTACTTTAATCATTTTGTTTAAATTTTAAAGGTTTTATAATATAGCTTTTAAACACTCTACGTTGGAATGTTGTTAAACGTTTAGTATTTATTTCCTAAACGCGGTGCAAAAATAAGAATTTGTTTTTATATTCGCACATAAATTCATATTAAAATAAAAAAAAATGGGAAAAAGCAGCTTCTTGCAAGATTTTAAGGCGTTCGCAATGCGCGGAAACGTCATTGACATGGCAGTCGGTGTCATCATCGGCGGAGCCTTCGGTAAAATAGTATCTTCCATTGTGGCCGATGTCATCATGCCTCCCATCGGATTGCTGGTAGGTGGCGTGAACTTTACAGATTTGAAACTACAATTAAAGCCGGCCGAAGTAGTGGATGGAGTTGAAAAAGCTGCCGTAACGTTGAATTATGGCAACTTCCTACAAGCTACTTTCGACTTTATCATCATTGCTTTTTCTATATTCTTATTTATAAGATTACTTGCCAAGCTGAATCGTAAGAAAGAAGAAGTTCCTGCTCCCGCCGCCCCACCTGCCCCTAGCAAGGAAGAGGTATTACTTACAGAAATCCGTGACTTGTTGAAGGAACAGGCTGGCAAAAAATAAAATATTATCCACACAAAAAAACGGGCTGCCCTCAAATGCTTGTCGGACAGCCCGTGATTTATATACCAGCCGACATTTCCTAAACATTCCAATCTTTTTTTTGCATATTTTTCCACAAGGAAGCAGGAAGAACAAAGTTTTTCCAATTCAATTATAAAAAGCCTCAACAGCATGACGGATTTTTATTTTTTCTGAGTATCTTTGCGGCACGAAATCATTTACATATCTTAATATATATATGCAAGAAAAGATCATTATTCTCGACTTCGGTTCACAAACCACACAGCTCATAGCCCGTCGCGTTCGCGAACTGAATACTTATTGCGAGATTGTGCCTTACAACAAATTTCCACACAATGATCCGTCCATAATCGGCGTTATCCTTTCGGGAAGCCCTTTCTCGGTGTATGATGAAAGCGCCTTTAAAGTCGATTTGAGTGACATTCGCGGAAAGTATCCTATTTTGGGTATCTGCTATGGTGCACAGTTCATGTCTTATACAAACGGTGGGAAAGTGGAACCGGCCGGCACACGTGAATACGGACGTGCACACCTTTCCACTTTCGACCAAGAGAACCCACTATTGAAGAACGTCCGTGAACACTCACAAGTATGGATGAGCCACGGAGATACCATCACCGCCATTCCGGAGAATTTCAAAATTATCGCTTCAACAGATAAAGTAGCCATCGCTGCTTATCAAATAAAGGAAGAGAAAGTATGGGGAGTACAGTTCCACCCGGAAGTGTTCCACAGTGAAGACGGAACCCAGCTTCTGAAAAATTTTGTAGTCGACATTTGCGGGGGGAAACAGGACTGGAGCGCTGCCTCTTTCATTGAAACGACTGTAGCCGAACTGAAAGCGCAACTGGGAAATGACAAAGTAGTACTGGGGCTGAGTGGCGGAGTAGACTCATCTGTGGCAGCCGTATTATTAAATAAAGCGATAGGCAAGAATCTTACCTGCATTTTTGTAGATCACGGCATGCTGCGTAAGAACGAATTCAAAAATGTACTCCATGATTATGAATGTCTCGGACTGAATGTAATCGGAGTGGATGCCAGCCAAAAATTCTTCAGTGAACTGGCAGGTGTGGAAGAACCTGAGAAGAAGCGTAAGATTATCGGCAAAGGTTTTATTGACGTATTCGATGAAGAAGCTCATAAAATTAAAGATGTGAAATGGCTGGCACAAGGTACCATTTATCCTGACTGTATCGAGTCATTAAGTATCACCGGCACTGTAATCAAAAGTCATCACAACGTAGGTGGACTGCCCGAAAAAATGAATTTGAAACTATGCGAGCCTCTGCGTCTGCTATTCAAGGATGAAGTACGCCACGTAGGTCGTGAACTGGGTATGCCGGAACATCTGATTACACGCCATCCATTCCCCGGACCAGGACTTGCGGTACGTATTTTGGGTGATATCACTCCTGAGAAAGTACGTATTCTGCAAGACGCCGATGATATCTATATCCAAGGATTGAGAGACTGGAAAGTGAAAGACTCGGACGGAAACGAAACATCCCTTTACCACCAAGTATGGCAGGCAGGCGTAATCTTGCTACCCGTACAAAGTGTGGGAGTAATGGGGGACGAACGTACATACGAACGTGCCGTTGCCCTACGTGCCGTAACTAGTACGGATGCCATGACCGCCGACTGGGCTCATCTTCCCTATGAATTTATGGCTAAGGTTTCAAACGACATAATCAATAAAGTAAAAGGTGTAAACCGCGTATGCTATGATATCTCGTCCAAACCGCCTGCCACAATTGAGTGGGAATAATAGACAACCAACTAATAACTTAAAAACAACATAACGGAATGAAACAAGATATGATTGTTATCTTGGATTTGGGAAGCACCGAAAACACCGTGCTTGCCAGAGCCATTCGTGCTTTGGGTGTATATAGTGAAATTTACCCGCACGATATCACAGCCGCCGAGCTGACAGCATTGCCCAATGTAAAGGGTGTCATTATCAATGGCGGTCCCAACCATGTAATTGACGGAGTGGATATTGACGTGCTTCCCGAGATTTACAAAGCAGGGATCCCCGTAATGGCTGCCGGTCATGACAAAGCATGTTGCGAAGTGAAGCTTCCCCAACTGACGGATGATGTGGAAGCAATAAAGAATGCTGTACAATCGTTTGTTTTTGATACCTGCAAGGCAGAGGCTAACTGGAATATGACAAACTTTGTCAATGACCAGATTGAATTGATCCGCCGCCAGGTAGGCGACAAGAAAGTATTATTGGCACTTTCCGGAGGTGTAGACAGTTCTGTAGTAGCAGCCCTGTTGCTGAAAGCCATCGGCAATAATCTGGTCTGCGTACATGTGAACCATGGATTAATGCGCAAAGGTGAATCGGAAGCAGTAATTGAAGTTTTCAAAAATCAGTTGAACGCTAATTTGATTTACGTGGATGCTACAGACCGTTTCCTGAGTAAACTGGAAAATGTAACTGATCCGGAGCAGAAACGCAAGATTATCGGTGGTGAATTTATTCGTGTGTTCGAAGAGGAAGCCCGTAAGCTAAATGGAATCGACTTTTTGGGACAAGGTACAATTTATCCTGATATCGTAGAAAGTGGTACTAAAACAGCCAAAATGGTTAAATCCCATCACAATGTAGGTGGCTTACCCGAGGATTTACAGTTTGAATTAGTAGAACCTTTACGCCAGTTGTTCAAAGACGAAGTCCGTGCCTGCGGAGTGGAACTTGGTTTACCATACGACATGGTCTACCGTCAGCCGTTCCCTGGTCCTGGTTTGGGAGTGCGCTGTTTGGGGGCTATCACTCGTGACCGCTTGGAAGCTGTTCGCGAATCGGACGCCATCTTGCGTGAAGAATTCCAACTGGCAGGCTTGGACAAGAAAGTATGGCAATATTTCACCGTAGTACCCGATTTCAAATCAGTAGGCGTGCGTGACAATGCCCGTTCATTTGACTGGCCTGTTATTATCCGAGCTGTCAACACCGTAGATGCTATGACAGCTACTATCGAACCGATAGACTGGTCCATTCTGATGAAAATTACCGACCGTATTCTAAAAGAAGTAAAGAATGTGAACCGCGTATGCTATGACCTGTCGCCCAAACCCAATGCGACCATTGAGTGGGAATAAAAAATATACTTCAAACCATGTAAGATCCCGAAACTTTTAGTTTCGGGATCTTTTTTATATTCAAGTTCTTCACTTTGCCCCCAATGACACTAGAACAAGAACCATAAAATTTTTCGTTTTTTTGATATTTCCGCTTCAATATTTACATCCAAGGAATCAAAGCTCTATAATCTCCTCATTACAAATGGTCAGTTTGCCGGCTCCGTTTTCTGTAACTACCCAAGAATTTTCAATGCCGACCGGTCCTACTCCCGGCAATACGATTTTAGGTTCAAGGGCAAACACCATTCCCTCTTCCAACTCCCTCCGGATACGCGGAGCCAACACTGGTGCCTCATTGATTTCCAACCCGATGCCGTGTCCTATAAAACGTGCCTGTTGGGACACCCCCATAAAACGATCGGCAAATCCGGCTTTCGTCACGATCTCAATGGCCGCATTATAAAGATCCTCGCACACCACACCAGGCGCCGTCATAGAGGCAACCTTATCCTGCACTTCAAGACAGACTTGATGAGCTGCATAAGCCTCATCATTTAATTTTCCAATGGAGAACACACGACTCATATCGCACATATATCCGTAAAAGTTTCCCCCTATATCCACCATTACACTATACCCCTCTTTCAACAAAGTTCCATTCATTCCTCCGGGCAAAGACGGATCCAATCCCTTACCACCTAAGGCAAAATCATAAGGCGAAGGAGTAGCTGCATTATCTCCGGCCAACACACTTCCCATAAATATCTCCATACTCTGACCAAATACTCTGAATATTCCCAGACAACCTTCCAGTCGCATCAGGCGTTCCACCTCAACAGATAGTTCACGATCAGTCATCCCCGGATGGTATACATCGGGAATCTTACTATATGCTCGAGCATGTAAAGCAGCCGACCGACGAAAAAGTTCAATCTCCAGCGGAGTCTTTACGCTACGCGCTTCACGAATAATAGCAGTTCCATCCACGACCTCCGATTCAGGAAAAAGAGATGCAAGACGCATATAGTCCGCATAAGGCAGTTCCCCGCCTTCCAACATTATCTTTGAAGCTACAGGTATACCATTTTCTTTTAACAAGTCCACTATCTGCTCAGGTTTACGAATAGGGAATACAAATTCTCCCACAATATTATTAGGACGTTTTACAAAGAGAAGTGCCGGTGAATGAAGCGGTAAATAAAGATAGCCGTTCACTATCTCACCATACGTATAAAGCAAATTTACATTACAAGCTATCAGGGCAGCATCAATGCCTTGTTGAGCCATCAAATAGCGTATTTTATCTCGACGAAATTTCAATTCGGGTTGTAACATAAGTAATATTATCTGATTATTTAAAATACTGAGTACAAAAATAACAGATTTCAGTCAGTATAAAGGATAGTAGTTCCAAAAAAGAGAAAGGATATATTAAAACTCACTAATTTTGGATGATTAGTTTGAAAACAGTGTTCAATTATATTAAATTTGCAAACGAATTGACAAACAAAGTATCTTTCATGTTCAACGGTATCAAAAAATATGTGGTAAGAATAGTATGCGTAATTATGTTATTACTCGTACAATTTGATGTATGCGCTCCACTGATTGATGCCAATCTGGCTATGGTAGAAACGATGGAACAACCCACCCTGCCTTCTGACAACAATGAAGAAAGCAGAGGAGAAGAAACTTATTATTTCCAGTCGGGACGTGCACAACTGCCAAACAGTCGTTTTTTACCCTGCACTATCGACATGCTGGTCAATCTTTTTGCTATTCCCCAAGTTCCGGTACAAAGTTACACACCTGTCAGTGAAAATCCGGGGAAAGTGGTACATCATCACATTATCTTTTGTGTGTACCGCATTTAATATGTCACATTAAAGCATATTCATACATATTGGCCTTGTATTCTGAAAGATTTGAATGCAAGCCGGATCTTTTATTTACTCAAACTCAATTATTAATCTTTTTAAATTGTATTCGTAATTTCATGAAGAGTAATTTTCAGAAAATTGCGGTCCTGTGTACATGCACAGGATTGCTATGCTCTTGTGGTCAATCGGACAACAAGCAGGAACATCACAAAGAATTCATTCCCATCACCATTCTTCACCCCACAACCATTGAGTTTCCACGCTCATATGTAGCTGATGTGCAAGCTATACAGTTTGTAGAAATTAAGCCCAAAGTGGAAGGATTTGTTCAACAAATATATGTAGACGAAGGACAGAAAGTCAAAAAAGGACAGCCCCTATTCCAACTCAGTTCCGACCAATATAGCGAAACGGTAAAAGAGGCGCAAGCCAATTACAAACAAGCACAGGCACAATATGAAATGGCAAATTATGAAGCCGAAAGAATAGGCCGGCTGGTTGACAAACAAATCTTATCAAAAATCCGACTCGACCAAGCCAATAAAGAAAAAGAAGTAGCCCAAATGAAAGTGGAACAGGCAAAAGCACAAATGCAACGTTCACAGATGGATTATTCTTACACCACTATCACTGCCCCTTTTGACGGCTACATAGACCGTATTCCTTATAAGACGGGAAGTCTGGTAAATCCGCAAAGCTTACTGACTACCGTAAGTGATATTTCCGAGATCTTTGCTTACTATAAAGTGAACGAAAGCGAGTATCTGGAATACAAGCGCCAACAACTTAGCGGACAAAAACAGCACGAAGAAAATAATGTGGAACTGATTTTGTCAGACGGTTCCATCTACTCCCACAAAGGCACATTAGAAACTGTAGAAGGTGACTTTGAACGAGGAACCGGCTCCATTGCCTTCCGTGTCCGTTTTCCGAACCCGGACGGACTGCTGAAACATGGAGTGACTGGAAAAGTACGTATGATGACCCAAATGGACAACATCTGCCTAGTTCCCCAGAAATCAACATTCGAAATTCAAGATTTCACCTATGTATATACCGTTGATAGTGCCAGTGTAGTAAAAGTACGCAGCTTCCAACCGCTGGAACGCTATAATAATTACTATGTGACACAAGACTTCTCTCCTAACACTGCCATCGTATACGAGGGAGTGCAAATGATGAAGGATGGCATTACCATCAAGACTGATACCATTGATATGGAAGCAATCAGAAAAGAAGTTGAATTAAAACAACCTATCGTAAAATAAAACGGACAGTTTATGTTTAAGCTATTTATAAAAAGACCGATACTTTCAGGAGTAATCTCCGTCATTATCGTCTGCTTGGGCGTACTGTCTATTTTGACACTGCCCATCACTCAGTTTCCCGATATCGTACCCCCATCTGTAACGGTAACCGCCCGATACACCGGGGCTAGTGCCGATGTGATGTCTAAAACAGTCGCCACCCCGTTAGAGCGTGCCATCAACGGAGTACCCGGCATGACCTACATGACCACTGTTTGTACCAACGACGGTATGTCCCTTACTACTATTTATTTTAAAGTGGGAACCGATCCGGACGTAGCTGCCGTAAATGTACAGAACCGTGTGACTACCGTACTAGACGAATTACCTGAAGAAGTAATCCGTGCCGGAGTTATTACAGAAAAAGAAGTAAACAGTATGTTGATGTACTTGAACATCATGAGTACGGACAGTGCACATACCGAAAAGTTTGTTTATAACTTTGCCGATATCAATATTTTGCGCGAATTAAAACGTATTGACGGTGTAGGCTTGGTAGAAATCATGGGTAGCCGTGATTATGCCATGCGTGTATGGCTGAATCCTAATCGGCTGGCCGCCTACAACATGGTACCTCAAGATGTAACTGAAGCCATCCGTAATCAAAACATAGAAGCAGCACCCGGCAAGACAGGTATCAGTTCAGACAAATTACCCCAACAACTGCAATATGTATTACAATATACCGGAAAGTTCAGCACAGCAGAAGAATATGGAGAGATTGTATTGAAAGCTCTTCCCGATGGTTCACTGCTACGTCTGAAAGACGTTGCCACTATTGAATTCGATTCTGAAGATTATAACATGACCTCTATGACCGACGGAAGGCCATCGGCATCTATTATGATCAAACAACGCCCCGGCTCCAATGCAAGGGAAGTCATCCAAAATATTAAAACCAAAATGGCAGAAATCAAAGAAAGCAGTTTTGCGCCTGGCATGGATTACAATATCTCCTATGACGTATCACGCTTTCTTGACGCCTCCATACAGTCAGTGCTGAAGACACTGCTCGAAGCATTCATACTGGTATTTATTGTGGTGTATATATTTTTACAAGATTTCCGTTCCACCTTAATTCCGGCTATCGCCGTACCAGTTTCATTGGTCGGTACATTCTTTTTTATGGAAATGCTGGGCTTCTCCATAAATATGTTGACCTTATTCGCCCTTGTGCTCGCAATAGGTATTGTAGTAGACAACGCAATAGTCGTCGTAGAGGCTGTCCATGTAAAGATGCATCATGAGAAACTCTCTCCTTATAAAGCATCTGTAGCAGCTATTAATGAAATCGGTGGAGCCATTATTGCCATCACGCTAGTCATGTCGGCAGTCTTTGTTCCGGTGGGCTTCATGCAGGGAACTGTAGGTATTTTCTATCGGCAATTCTCATTGACACTGGCGGTAGCCATTGTTATCTCAGGAATAAACGCATTGACCCTCTCGCCTGCCCTATGTGCTTTGTTACTGAAACCCGCTGATGGAAAAAAGAAGAAAAAAGCAGGATGGCTACGTCGTTTCTTTATTTTTTTCAACCGCCGGTACGACCGCTTTGAAAAGAAATACAATATCGGATTACACAAGTATTTGAGCCGGAAAATAATCACTTATGCCACACTGATTATTTTCTTCCTTGCCACTTTCGGCATGAGCCAGGTACTTCCTTCAGGCTTTATTCCCAATGAAGACCAAGGTATGATTTATGTCAATGTAGATGCGCCTCCGGGAGCAACATTGGAACGCAGCGAAAAAGCCTTGAACGCTGTACAAGCTGCATTGCTTCCTTTCAAAGAAATTGAAAGCATCTCCACATTAGCAGGTTATAGTTTGATGACTGAAACGGAAGGTGCCAATTTCGGTATGGGTATGATTAATCTCACCCCGTGGAGTGAACGCGATCAAACAGCAGCCGAACTTATAGAGATATACAAAGACCGCACCTCGCATATCAAAGATGCGGATATTCAGTTCTTCCTGCCTCCTACAGTTCCGGGATTCGGTAATGCCAGCGGCTTCGAACTTCGTTTACAAGATAAAACAGCAGGCAGCTTTGCAGAATTTGCCGATGTTGCCAATACATTAGTAGAAAAACTGAATGAAGATCCGCGCATTGTGGGAGCAACCTCAGGATTCAATCCTAATTTTCCACAATATCTGCTGAAAGTGGATATTGCTAAAGCAGCTAAATTAGGAGTAAATCTAAATGAATCCATGGAAACACTCCAATCCTATATCGGCAGTTTCTACTCATCCAACTTTATTCGTTTCGGACAAATGTATAAGGTGATGTTACAGGCTTCTCCAGAGTATCGTATGAATCCTGAAGATCTGTATAAGTTCTATGCCAAGAACAAGGACGGGAATATGGTACCCTACTCTAACTTTATGACGATGGACCGTATATTCGGTCCTAACCAGATTACACGCTACAATATGTTCACCTCGGCCTTGATTACAGGTGAACCTGCCGAAGGAGTCAGTTCAGGAGAGGTTATCGAAGCAGTGGAACAAATTGCCAAAGAGACATTACCTCGCGGTTATGATATAGAATGGTCAGGAGTTACTCGTGAAGAGAAAGATTCGGGTGGACAAACCGTTCTCATTTTCGGTATCTGCCTGCTGTTTGTTTATTTGTTGCTGGCAGCACAATACGAGAGTCTGTTACTGCCTTTTCCCGTCATACTTTCATTGCCGGCAGGTATCTTCGGTTCTTATTTTTTCCTGCAACTGGCAGGCTTGGAAAATAATATTTATGCCCAGGTAGCCTTGGTAATGTTGATTGGTCTGCTAGGCAAAAATGCCATTCTTATTGTGGAAATGGCCAACCAGTACCGCAAACAGGGAATGAGCATCTTTGATGCTGCCGTTAGAGGTTCCGTAAGCCGTCTGCGCCCCATCCTGATGACATCCTTTGCATTTATATGCGGACTAATCCCGTTGGTAATGGCAAGCGGAGCCGGTGCTTTGGGCAACCGTTCCATCGGAACAGCTGCCGCCGGAGGTATGTTTATCGGTACATTCGTAGGAATCTTCCTTGTACCTGGACTTTACCTTATTTTCGAGAGTTGGTCTGCACATCTTAACCGTAATAAAGTCAGCTATGATGAAGAAGATGAAAAATAACAATATAAACAAAACAGGTTTAATAATAGGAGCTTTCTGTCTGATTATGGTAAGTTGCAAAGCCCCTTCCCTTACTCCGACAGAAAAGATAGAGTTACCCGAGTTCTATATGGATAGGGAAACGGACAGCACTACTATCTCTTCCATGTCATGGAAAACATTTTTTCCAGATACGTTATTGCAAAGTTATATAGCCGAAGCGTTAAATAACAATCATTCATTCCTTCAAACTATAGAACGGATATCCATTGCCCGTTCACAAGTTCGAGTAGGAAAAGGAGCGCTGCTGCCCGATCTTTCATTAGGCATTGATGGTGGAGTACAACGTTTTGGCGAGTACACTATGGACGGAGTTGGTAACAGCACCACCAACACTCCCGATTTAGAAAAAGACAAACATATTCCAGATCCCTACCGGAATTTCAACCTAGGACTCAATTTTCAATGGGAAGCTGACATATGGGGTAAGCTAACCGATAAAAAACGATCGGCCGTATCCCGCTGGATGCAGTCTGTAGAAGCTATGCGTCTGGCACGCACCTTATTGATATCAGAAGTAGGTACACACTATTTTGAATTAATAGGACTGGATAAACAGCGATATGTGCTACGCGAAGCCATCCTAACAGCCAGAGATGCTTATAATTTAACCAATGAACTGATGAAAGAAGGTGAAGTAACCCGACTTTCTGTAGACCAATTCCGGTCACGACGCCTTAAATTGGAAGAAATGCTGCTTGCAAACGAACAGCAAATAAGTGAAAAGGAACGTGCCATCGCCACCTTATTAGGACGACTGCCTTTCAAGGTGAAACGAGTGTCATTTGAAACTGCATGTAGTTATGAGTTTCCCACAGATGCAGGAATCCCGTCACAACTTTTGCAATATCGCCCGGATATAAAGGCTGCCGAACTGGAGTTATTAGCTAGTAAATCCGACGTATCTGCAGCGCGAAAAGCTTTCTTCCCATCCATCGTGATTGGAGGAAACGGAGGTTTTAACGCATTTGATCTGGATAAATGGTTTACTGCTCCTGCATCCCTGGTTTACAATCTCGGTGCAGGTATCACAGCACCTATATTCAAACAAAATACTATACGTGCATTATGGAATGATGCGAAAAGCCAGCAACGCATCGCTTTGTTAGGATATCACGATACGGTATTAAAAGCCTATGAAGAAGTATTAAACCTCATTACTGCATCATCGCAAATGCACCAGCGCAAAAAGTTGAAAGAAGAAGAAAGCCGTATCCATCATCGATCTATTTATAATGCAAATGAAATGTTTAAAGTAGGATTCGCAGGCTATCTGGATGTACTGTCGGCCGATGAACGTTTCCTGGATTGTGAATTGGAACGTATCGCTCTGAATGTGGAATCTTGTAAACTGCATATCATGCTTTACCGTGCCTTAGGAGGTGGAAGCAATTAGTTAATATACTTATATTTTTTGATTTGTTTGGTTAGGAACCGCCCCCGGCAAGCGTGTCGTCAGGACGGTTCTTTTTTACTCTTATAATTCAAGAAATATCAGACCTCTTGAGCAAAGAAACAATCCACAACAATAATATAGCTCCCACAATAGAGGTAACAAGACTGCCAATAATACCAGTTGCTGCAATACCAAACAAACTGAATACCCAGCCGCCCAGGACACCACCAACAATACCAACCAATAAATTAATAAAGAGACCGAAACCTCCCCCTCTCATCAACTTACCGGCAACAAAACCAGCAATAATTCCGATAATAATGTACCAAATAAAATACATACGCTTTATTCTTTAGAGTTTATAGTTAATCATCTTACTGATAAAAACAGCTATTCTGTATAAAAAGTTGCCTGAATAAATCTTTTTTTACTTCATTGATAAAATTATTCAGGATGCATTTTCCCTTTTTCCGGTCTTCTTTTTCCGGCTTCAGCATTTTCTTCCCCATCTGTTCTCCCTTCAATCTTTATTTTTGTCTCAAACTTAAAAGACAAAATATGAAGATAAACGTACATTCCATGCTATTATTAAGCCTTGCCGCACTACTTTCTTCCTGTGCTGCCGAAGGCAATGATAAAAAACAAGACCTTATTGTAAAAACAACACAAGCTGTTCCAGTTTCACATCAGGGTGACAAAGAATTCTCTTTTATTGCCCGACCTTTTCGCACTTCCGAGTTATCTTTCCGAGTAGGCGGTCCCATCGACCGTTTCGATGTATACGCAGGTAACCGATACCAACAAGGCAGCATCATAGCCGAAATAGATCCGCGCGATTTCCGCATCCGTAAAGAACGTGCCGAAGCAATCTACCATCAGGCAAAAGCGGAATTCGAACGTATACAAAAGTTATACGACAAAGGAAATGTTTCTGCAAGTACTTATGAAAAAGCAAAAGCAGACTATATCACTGCAAAAACAACTTTCAATACAGCTTCCTATGAACTGGAAGACACACGCCTTATCGCTCCATTCAATGGTTATGTGGGTGAAGTATATATAGAGAAATTTCAAGATGTGAAAGCAACCCAGCCCATCATTTCTTTTATTGATATAGACCAACTTAAACTGGAGATTTATGTCACTCAAGACATTGCCCGTGCAGCGCAAGCACTAGATACAATACAAGTACGATTTGACGCCCAACCCGATAAAGTATATAATGCTAAGATAATGGAAATTTCCAAAGGGACTACCCGCAATAACCTCTCTTATCTGCTGACCGCTCTACTTCCCAATAAAGAAGGGAAATTACTGGCAGGTATGTCTGGTAAAGCAAGCCTAAATGCCCCTTCCGTTTCAACTCTTTCCCAAGGAGCAGCCATCCCTCAAACAGCCCTTTGCCATCGCCCTACAGAAGGAGATTATTTATGGGTAGTAAATTCCAAAACCCAACAAGTAACTAAGAGAAAAGTAAAGAAAGGGGATCTATTGCCAAACGGTTATGTATCTATCACCGAAGGCTTGTATCCTGATGAAACTGTAGCAAACAGTGGGCTCCGCTTCCTATCGGATGGAATGAAAATAAGTGTAGAAAACGAATAATATCACAGAAATAAACAATCATGAAACTCGTAAAATATTTTCTACAGAAGAAAGCAGTCACTATCTTGCTGTTGGTATTGATATTGGCCGGTGGGCTGTTCTCCTATATCAAAATGGGAAAACTGGAAGACGCCCCCTTTACCATCAAACAAGCACTCGTACTGACTCCGTATCCCGGAGCATCCCCCTCCGAGGTACAATCTCAAGTAACAGATGTTCTGGAAGAATCCATCCAATCTCTTGGTGAACTTTATTATCTGAAAACAGAAAACCGAACAGGACTTTCAAAAATAACCGTTTATGTAAAAAAGGAAATCCGGGCAGACGAAATGCAACAACTTTGGGACAAATTACGCCGTAAAGTAAATGATGTACAAAGCAAACTTCCCGCCGGAGCAGGTCCATCTGTTGTTAACGATGATTTTGGAGATGTATTGGGAGTTTTCTATGGACTGACTGGAAAGAGCCATACCTATCGGGAACTGGAAGACGAAGCCAAGATTATCAAAAACGAACTATTGAAAATAAAAGATGTTGCTAAAATAGAAATCTACGGAATACAGACACCTACCATTGACGTGTCTGTCAGCCCATCCGTCATGGCACAAAGCGGAATTACGACCTCGGATATAGCCCGCGCTTTCGAAGCACAAAATAAAGTGGTGGATGCCGGAGGTATTGATGCCGGACAAAATCGGCTGCGCATTGAATCCACTGGAAATTTTTATTCATTAGATGATATAAGAAACCTGACTATCGTATCACGCTCCGGTGAACATTTCCGCCTTGCCGACATTGCACAAATAGAAGAAAGTTATCAGACACCTACCAGCAATCTGATGCGCATTGACGGTAATCCGGCCATAGGTATTGCCATCTCCACCGTCCCCACCGGAAATGTAGTGGATATGGCAGAAGCTGTGAAAAAACGCATTGACGAATTATCCCAATCCATGCCTGAAGGATATGAACTGACCTCTATCTACGATCAAGGATATGAATCAGCCGTTGCCAATCAAGGCTTTGTCTTGAATCTCATCATTTCCGTTTTAACTGTTATAGCCATTCTATTATTTTTCATCGGGTTCAAGAATGGCACGCTGATAGGTAGCGGACTGATTTTTTCCATCTTCGCCACTCTCATTGTCATGATGGCTTGCGGCATCGCACTCCAGCGAATGTCACTGGCCGCCATCATTATCGCCATGGGGATGTTGGTAGACAATGCCATTGTTGTGTCAGACTCCGCTTTAATCAATATGGAGCGTGGAATGCGGAAACGTGTAGCCATCATGCAGGCTTGCTCGACTACCGCCCTGCCCTTGTTGGCAGCAACCGTAATCGCTATTCTTACTTTCCTTCCTATCTATTATTCACCACATATCACAGGTGAACTGTTATCCTCATTAGTCGTGGTTATCGGAGTATCCCTGATGTTCAGCTGGGTGTTCGCACTGACACAGACACCTTTCTTTATACAGGAATTTGTCCGCCGCCCACGTCCCGAGGAACTGAAAGCGGCACTGTTTGACGGAAAATATTACAACCGTTTCCGCAATGCTTTACATTGGGTGCTCCGCCACCGGTCGGTCACCATCGGCTCACTGGCCATTATGCTGATACTCTCTGCCTGGAGTTTCAAATTTATTCCTAAAGTATTCGTACCCGCACTGGAAAAACAATACTTTACCGTAGATATGTGGCTGCCCGAAGGAACAAACATTAACGAAACAGACCGCATGGCAAGCAGTCTGGCAGACTATATACGCGGACACGAAGAAACAGAAATGGTTTCTACCTACATAGGTCGCACGCCCCCCCGCTATTATTTATCCAATGTATCTTTCGGTCCTCAATCCAATTATGCACAAATACTGGTAAAATGCAAGACCTCCAAAGATTCAAAGGAATTACATGCGCTACTGCAAGACTCCATTCGCCAGAAATATCCCGAACCCCTGATAAAAGTGAACAAATTCGAGCTTAGCCCTTTGACAGAAGCCGTCATCGAAGCCCGTTTTCTAGGACCGGATCCTGCTGTACTAGATTCACTGGCAGGGAAAGCAATAGAAATCATGCGCCGCAATCCCAAAGTAGCGGACGCCCGCAACGAATGGGGCAACATGAGTTTAATGATCCGCCCTGTTTACGATCCGGTAAAAGCCGGAGCACTGGGTATCACCAAAACACAAATGATGCAATCCGTCAAGTCTATCAGTGATGGAACTCCTGTAGGAATTTATCGGGATAATGAAAAGAAAGTACCTGTATTACTAAAATCGGAAGGGGTTCATATTACAGACGAACGATCTTTAGGGGATTTCTCTGTTTGGAACGGGGAGCATTCGGCACCTCTGTCACAAGTAACGGAAAAAATTGAAACCACTTGGGAATTTCCGCAAATACGTACTTATAACCGTCAGTTATCCATGGCAGCCATGTGTGGAGTAAAACCGGGACACACCATGGCGGAAGTACACGGAGAAATACGAAAAGAGATAGAAGAAATAGAATTGCCCGAAGGATATACCTTCTTCTGGGATGCCCAATACAAAGACCAAGGCGAAGCGATGCAGGCCATTGCCAAGTTCTTTCCTTTGGCTTTTCTGATGCTCATTGTAATTCTTGTAGCATTATTCGGTAACTTCAGACAACCGGTCATTATCCTGTGTATCCTTCCCCTTTCCCTTATCGGGGTTGCCATAGGTATGCTGCTCACCGGATTCGATTTCGGCTTCTTCCCCATCGCCGGATGGCTGGGATTATTAGGTATGATTATTAAAAATGTGATTGTGTTACTGGATGAAATAAATATACAGCGCCGAAATGGAATCGCACCTTATACCGCCATCATAGAAGCTACAGTGTCAAGAACAAGACCTGTACTTATGGCAGCGACCACTACTATTTTAGGAATGGTTCCGTTGTTGTTCGATATAGCATTCGGCGGTATGGCAGCCACTATTATTTTCGGACTGACGTTTGCCACATTGCTAACGTTATTCGTAACCCCGGCATTATATGCCATGTTTTATAAAATTAAGAGTAATTCTAAATATGCATCCTATGAAAAGAATTAATATACTGTTTATCTTTATTTTTAGTGTTCCGTCCGCTACTTTCTCCCAACAAAGTGATTTATTGGAAAAGTACAGGTCGATGGCTGTGGAATACAACCACGACCTGAAGGCGGCGGATAAACACATCTCTGCAAGTATCGAACTGGAAAAAGCCGCCCGAAAAGATTTGCGTCCCAAACTTTCGGGTGACGCCAACTTTCAATATACCGGCAACCCCATCCAGCTCACTCTGGACTTGCCCAGTATGCAAAACCCACTGACGTTCGAAGGCAAGGACATGAAATATGGTGCCTCACTTACCCTGTTACAGCCGGTCTATACAGGCGGGCGTCTACTGGAAACCATCCGGATGGCAAAACATCAACATAGTCTGGCAGCACATCAGGCGGAATACTTTCGTTCCGCCCTGTGCTACCAAACCGATATGCAATACTGGAATACCGTAGCCCGTGCCGAACTTCTGCAAGTTGCTACCGACTATCGAAACTCTATCGCCTCACTCACCAAAACTATCCGTGAGCGAGTCGAAGCAGGACTAGTTGACCCGCAAGACTTGCTTATGGCAGAAGTAAAACTAAATGAAGCCGAATACCAATTACTCCAAGCAAAAAGCAGTTTGGAAACAGGAAGAATGGCACTTAATTCACTGATTGGCACGGCACTTCATGAAATAACGGAAGTGGAAGATACCATTCCTTCCATCGTAATGAATGAGCAGTTATGGAAGCAAGACGGTTCTAACCGACCGGAACTAAAAATAGCATACGACCAAATAGGCATAGCCGAAAGCTCAAAGAAACTGACTGACTCAAAATATAAACCGCAACTGTATGTCGGCATAGAAGGAAGTTACTCTTCACCAGGATATAACTTTAAATCCGACCTTGATCCCAACTATGCCGTTTATGCTAAGTTATCTGTACCTATTTTTGAATGGGGAAAACGACGCAACGAAAAACGGGCAGCCTCTTTCCAGATCGGTGCCGCGACTGATAATCTGCACCAAGTAAGTGACCATGTAAATCTGGAAGTGCAGACAGCCCGTGTATCCTTGTCTCAAGCAATGGAACAAGTACAATTAACTAGAAACTCATTGGAAAAAGCCCGCAAAAACGAACAAATGGCATTGGAAAGATATACAGAAGGGAAAGTATCAATAGTGGAAATGATAGAGGCACAAAACTATCGGCAGATTTCACAAACCAACTATGTACAAGCCAAAGTTTCTGCACAAGGACACTATTCCGCATTGCTGAAAGCTTTAAACAAATATTAGATAAAACCAACCATCATGAAAAGCATATTCTTCCATTCACCAAGGAACGGAATTTATCCGTACCTATAGTGAATGGAAAATATTAATTTAACACCTCTCCAGTCTATGATTATTCTGTAAAATATTGTAGCTTTGTTCACATGAAATGGAATGTTACATTATATGGCCTTTTATTCTCCGGACTAGGAGCATTTTCCTATCTTCTTCTAGCCAATTATTCCGATTTGTCACCCCATGTGGCAGATATGCTATTTTCCAAAGGTGCTTTTATCTTCTTCATCACAGCCTTCAATATTCTTGGCTACTCAACGTTGCGGCTCAGTTCCTGGCTAAACAGTCAATATGCATTGAATATCCGCAAACGTTGGAAAATTATTACCATTTATATAGCCGTAACTCTTCTGTTCTTTCTTTTGAATTATAGTTTATTGATTGTCGGAAAACTTCTGGTAGGTTCCTACAACATATTTATTTTCCCAAATGGCGGCTGGCGCATCCTCTTTCTGGTATGGTTGGTGGAGTTAGTTATTGTAGGACTACTTTTATCTAACCGTTCTATTCAGAACACATTAAAACTGCAACAAGAAGCTGCCGAACTTCAAAAAGAAAATAACACAGCCCGTTACACCGCCCTGCAAAACCAACTCAATCCACACTTTCTGTTCAACAGTCTTAACACGCTGATTGCAGAAATAGAATACAATCCCGCCAATGCAGTCCGCTTCACTAAGCATCTGTCCAGCGTTTACCGCTATGTCCTTCAAAGTCAAGATAAAGTCTTGGTACCTTTAAGCGAAGAATTGGAATTTATGAAATCCTACCTCTTTCTTCACGAAGTCCGATTAGGAAATTGCATCAGTTACAAATGTCATCTTCCCGAAGACTATCCTGAAGCCATGCTCCCGCCACTAACTTTGCAACTGCTGGTAGAAAATGTCATCAAGCATAATTCCATCACCTCAAACAAGCCTATGCAAATTAATATAGAAATTGAAAATTATTTCCTGACAGTAAGTAACCCTATCCAACCTAAAAAGAGTAATGACACCTCTTCGGGAGTAGGATTGAATAATCTTTCCAACCGTTGCAAACTACTGCTCGGCGAAGGAATCATTGTCACTAAAGCAAACAATTTGTTTACCGTAAAAGTACCTTTAGCATATGAATAAACTAAACGCAATCATTATAGAAGATGAAGTGCCAGCAGCACGTTTATTACATTCCATGATTACCCGTCTGCGCCCGCAATGGACACTGACCATTATACCGGGCAGTGTGGACGAAGCTGTGGCTTGGTTTAAAGATAATCCACAACCCGACCTGATCTTCCTCGATATCCAATTGGCAGATGGAAACGCATTCGATTTCCTTTCGGCCGTGCATCCTTCCTCTATAATTATTTTTACAACTGCCTACGACCAATATGCCATCCGCGCATTTACAGTAAATAGCATAGATTATATACTGAAACCCATCGACGAAACACGTCTGCTCGATGCCATCATCAAATACGAAACTTTACAAAACAAAGGAATCTCCCGCCCCCAAGAATATCTGGATACATTGCTGGATACCCTGCAACATAAAGAAAGACGTTACCGTACACGCTTCCTTATTTATGGAGCCGACCGTTTCTGGTCTCTTCAAGTAACGGACATAGCCTATTTCTATTCTGAAAATAAAATAACTTTTGCCGTCACCCAAAAAGGACAAGAACACATAATCGACCTGTCTCTGAATAAATTAATGGAACAGTTGGACCCAGAACAGTTCTTTCGCGCCAACCGTCAGATTATTATCAGCATTGCTTCCATAGACCATGCCGAACCTTATTTTAATGGCAAGATAGTAGTCAGTGTCCTTCCTCCTTACAAAGCCCAAATCACCATCAGTGAAGAAAAACTTTCTTCATTCAAGCTTTGGCTTAATTATTAAGAAATGAAAAAGGAAGATTAAGCACTTACTAATCGGTAAACATGATAGCCTCAATGCATATACCTTGTTTATTGATAACACACTCTATAGTCGCTGCCGGAAGCCGGAACTCCAAAATATGCGCATCGGGCAAATAGGGACATATATATCTTTGTGAATCAGGATGAAATGTTCTGATACACAATTCCGAAAATCCAATAAAGCCCCTTACTTTAAAATAATTAAAGCAAGATTGCGAAAACGGCAAAAAAGGAGGTCTATTTTCTTTCATTAGTCTTTGCAATAGATTTATGTCACTCATGTCAAAAACATGAACTTATCATAAACAAGCGTGTGTCCGAAAGGTTTATCAAAAGTTCCATTTCTTCCGCCGCAATATAAAAAAGCAGTCTGGCACAGATATTCATCCATATGCCGGACTGCTTTTACACCATATTATCCTTCTTACTTATTTCTAAGTTTTTTACACAAATCTGCTTTATCCGACAAACAAGGAAGATCGAAAAAATATTCATTCCACCAAGTAACAGGACAAATTATTGTACCATTTTATTTCTATGCCAAAATCCTATAACAAAGCTTTTTAATGCATCATTAAAAAATATGAGTTATAAAAAATTGTCGGAATACTAGAATATCTTCTAAAACTTATAGACTATCAGGTCCAACAAGTTTTAAAATAATTACGTATTGATTTAAAAATTTATCTGCCTTTACTCTTGCCCTTATTGATGAAATAATAAAGCACTCCATAAAAATATAAAGACACTGAAAAGAATTATCGGACGGAATGTTTCCGCCCGATAATATAAACAGTTATTCTACCGGCGGCACCTCCAGAATACTACCATAACGATGATATTCAAATGAAATACTTTGCTCCTTGATGTAATGAATCAATTCCACACGTCCGTCTTTCACCGGTTTAGCTGTAGCAATATACTTATCAATACGTGCAGCTTCCTCGTACATTTCCATCGGAATATCAGCCCCACAAGTGCGGATACGTTCATAATTCTTCATTGATTTCAGGAATCCGGCCAACGCTTCTTCTTTTAAAGGACATCCCAAAGAAGCCAATGCAGCGGTACGGTCATCACCAGGTTCAAAACTAATACTCAATGGAGTATGACAAATTCTGGCAGCCAAAGCAATCATCTTTGCATCTTCATTGTTATCTCCCGGGAAAAGACGCAAAACCATATTCTTTAAAGGCAGATAGCGGAATGCATTTTGCTCGCCATACAGATTATTGACATCACGAGCATGCGCAAATTCCTGCTCGTATGCCTTCACATAACTTTGTGTATAGTCGGTGGTACTGCCTGGCTTATCTGCAATATTTACAAAACAAGCACAATAGTTAGGACCACCCGCCTTCACACCTCCACCAAAAGCCGACAATTTCATTCCACCGAACGGCTGACGATTTACAATGGCCCCCGTTATACCACGATTGATGTAAAGGTTACCTGCCATAATTGAATCTTTCCACAATTTCTGTTCGCCTTCATCCAGACTCTGTAAGCCCGAAGTCAAACCATATTCCAAACTGTTTACCAAATCAATGCCTTGCTGCAAATTCTCAATGCAAACCACGCTCAGCATCGGACCGAACAATTCCGTTCTGAATGAATAGTTGCCGGGACGTACCCCCCACTTCACTGTAGGAGCCAATACATATTTATGCTTATCAAGAAAACGAGGTGGAACCAGCCAAGACTCCCCTTTTTCCAGTTCCAGAGCTTTCAATAATTTATCATTCTTATTGGTAATCATCGGACCTACCACATTCCCAGGATTCCATACACTACCCACCTTCATACTAGTTGCGGCATCTTTCAACTTATCTTGAAAGTTCTTGTCCTCATAGACCGAGCGTTCTACCAGCAATAAAGAACATGCGGAACATTTTTGACCGGCATTGCCAAAAGCAGAAGCCACAATATTCATAATAGCATGGTCACGGTCACCGGAAGCTGTCAAGATAATTGCATTCTTACCACCGGTTTCTGCCGACAATGGAGTAGCCGGATTACTGCGTGCAATATTTTGGGCAGTGTCTGTCCCTCCTGTCAGAATAATATGTTTGACAGCCGGAGCAGTAGTCAATACCTTTAATGCCTCACGGTCTGTAATGATAACCTGCAAAGCCTCTTTAGGCACACCTGCATCCCAAAATGCCTTGGCAAACAACCATGCCACAGGAGCGGCAACAGTAGCCGGTTTCAGAATCACAGTATTTCCTCCTGCCAGTCCTGCCACAATACCACCAATAGGTATGGCACACGGAAAGTTCCACGGAGAAATAACCAAAATAGTCCCTTTAGGAGCAATATCCACATCCGGCAATTCTGCAAACTGCTTCATGCTAGTGGTATAAAAACGAGCATAATCGATACCCTCCGATACCTCCACATCGCCTTCCACCACTGTCTTCCCTGTCACAGCACACATACAACCTATCAAATCACCACGCATCTCACCCAGTCTGTTGGCAGCTTCATACATTATTTTATGCCGTTCCTGCAATGTGGTCTTTCTCCATCCGGCAGGATCTTTTTCGGCTATTTCCAAAATTTTCATCACCTGTCCGGCATCAGCTTGTGACATTTCACATACACAAACTTCATCATCCTGACAACGGTCCATATATTTATGACGCTTCTCACAAACCACCGTTTCAGCTCCTATCTGCAAAGGAATGATTTCAGGTGAATCCGCCGGTGACTTCTTCCACTTCGCAAAAATATTCCGAACCCACTCCTGGTTCTGAGCCAAATCAAAATCAGTATCAGGTTCATTCTTCATTACATCAGCTGGTGGAACGGGAGTATAACGATGCAAGCGGTTTTGTGTACGGGTAGGAATATGCGTAATAACATCTTTCATCTTATAAGCTTCCTCAAACTGGTTCTGCAAGAAGCGCCAAGTATCCGTACCCGGCTTCAAATTGAACGAATGGGTCAGAAAGTTGTCCGGAGCCGTATTTTCATCCATACGACGGACCAAGTAAGATACTGCATTCAGGAAATGCTCATCTTTTACCACCGGTGCATATAAAATCACATGATTTCCCAATTGGGATTGGGCACGCCATACATGATCAGCCATACCTTCCAACATCTCAAAAGTCATGTACTCCGCGCTTCCCAGCTTCCGACTCAACAGATAGGCGTATGCAATAGTGAACAAATTATGAGAAGCGACCCCCACATGCAAGGCTTTTGCATTCTCCGGTAACAAAGCCTGTTCCAGAATATGCAAATAATTGGCATCGACTTCTGTTTTCGATGTCCTCACTGGATTAGGCCAGCCACGAAGAGAAGAGATAACCGTTTCCATTTCCAGATTACAACCTTTTACCAACCGCATTTTCAATGGCGCACCGCCATCAGCCATACGCACTTTGGCAAAGTCCAACAATTCAGTCTGAAATTCATACGCATCGGGCAGATAAGCCTGTACAACAATACCTGCCGAATAGTTTTTAAATTCCGGTCTGCTCAACACTTCTTTAAACAAGCGCAATGTAAAGTGAGCATCTTTATACTCCTCCATATCCAAATTGACAAACTTGGAACGTTTTACACCATTCTCATCTACGTAAGGAAAGTCAATCGCTTTCTGATATAGCGCACACATACGTTTCACCAGTTCCGGAAAACTTTCTTCATAATTCAGCGCATGGGTCTGTGCGTAGATACCCGATATTTTCACGGAGATATAATTGATATCGGGAGCCTCCAAAGCTTCTAAATAATGGAAATAACGATGGTCTGCTTCTCCGTTTCCTAATACGACCTCACCCAGCAAATTTACATTCTGACCAATCTTTTGCTTAAAACGGGCAGCCAGATGGGCTGTTAATTTAGGACGCGCCTCATCCAGAATCACTTTAGAAGTATCCATACGAAGGCGCTTCTTTATGATTGGTATGGCAATAAAATCAAAATGGTGGCCAAAAGCCTGGTACATTTTAAAAAGGAAAGCATCACGCTTATTCAAGAACTCAGGTACACCATAACGGTCTATCAGCTTCTTGATACGTTCTGCCAATTTCTTACGATCACGAATTTGAGAAGATTCGTCCAGCATCTTCACCAGGAACTTTTTGTCCTGTGGCCGTTGTACCATAACGGCATATTTATGCTGTTCTTTACGTTCCTCACTAGTGATGGTTTGTTCACACGTGTTATAAAGCTTCAGTACCCATTCTTGTACTTCAGCGATAGTCGGTCTGTTGTCCATAGTAAACTCATGTTAATGTGTAAGAATTAAGGATAAAAAAATCATAGGTAAACAACCAAAGACATGAGCATCGTAGGACTGAACATAACGGCACGATACCGGTGCAAGGTCTGAAGAGCCTGCTGCGAAAACCGGTCAAATATAAGTTCTCTGCCCATAACGTAAATTCCTTATAAAATGTTACTGTTCATGTGCAAATATACACTAATTCTTTTATTATCAAAGGAAAAAGTGAAAAATTATAATCCGGAACATATTAAATTTCCAATTTAAAGAAAGTAGGCTGATTGGAAGCCCTACTATAGCCTTCCAACAAATAGAAATCCGTACAGGCCACATGAATGGTAAATAAATAATTGATGGTATGCGGATGGTATCCTTTGGGAGGAGCGATACAATATAATCTACCTATCGTTTCCTGTGCCCAAGAATAAGACTTTTCCTTAAAATCGGCTACAAAAGCTGCCTTTCTGAAACGATCTGAGATTTCACGCAAATAAAACTCACCTATATGACAGGCATTGCTCCGATTAGACTCATGGTTGGCAAACAGCCAAAAATCATCCTGCAAACGAATACCTACCAAAGATCCTATATTGGAATGAATGCTATATAGAACAGATTCTCCGCTGTACAAACCATCCCGACATATAAACGCCACCTTCTCCAAGCAATAAAATATATCATAGGAAAGGCCTTCATGCTCATCTTTCCAGTGAAACAGACCATTCTGTATCTGAAGTGCATACACCGGAACCGTCCATTGCCCGCAATCCAACAGGCACAACACATCGCAGCCTCTTATCAATTTATGATAATCAGCCACACATTTATCCTGCGAATTCCAAACAATAATTTTCATCACTCAGGCTAGTTTTATCCGTTCATTTTTATGGTACAGACATAAAAAAGAGACGTGGGACCTGCTTAATATTTTATCTGCCTTAGAGGTATCCCCATACCAGCTGCACAAATAATAACAACAGTGTTCCACGTCTTTATGAATATACTAATCCTGTTAAGGAGTATAAACACAAGACGTGAGCGCTTGTTGTATTACACTTGTGCAGCTTTGAAAATTGGGGATTTTCTAAGACAAGGTAATATTTTAAACGCTCTTAATTATATATGTTCCTTCTTGTTTTCAAATGAATTTTCATCTGTTTTCAAGAATTGGTACAAAGTTAAAAAAAGAGTTCTGATTAAAGTGGAATTAATCTATTTTTTTAAATAAATAATAACCCGGATGAACATCTGAAAAAGTTATTCCCCCATTACAGTAGCTACAATTTTACGACCACCTCCATGGTTGCGGAACTCACAAAGGTAAATTCCCTGCCAAATACCCATATTCAACCGACCTTCTGTAATAGGAATAGTGAGGCTGACGCCTATAATTGTTGCTTTTGCATGAGCAGGCATGTCATCCCAACCTTCTAAAGTATGTTCGTAATAAGGCTCACGTTCCTTTATCAAATGGTTAAAAATAGATTCCATATCCGTACGGACATCCGGATCGGCATTTTCATTGATACTTAATGCCGCACTAGTATGTTTGATGAACAAATAAAGCAAACCTGTTTGGGGAAGTGGCGGCAAATTGCGCACCACTTCATCAGTAATCAGGTGAAATCCCCTGGTACGGGGACGAAGCGTAAATTCTGTCTGAGATACCATAACTATTATCAACCTTTATGCATCCATATAGATGCCACTTTACGACGTACCGCTACTATATTAAATAAGGATACACCCACAAAAAGCAAAACACCTATAACCAAGGCCGGTCCTAAATTTCCTGCTTCCAATTGTGGGAATAACTTTCCTATCATATCCATATAGTTACTCCGCACATAAATCACAATTCCCACTGATAAAAACAGCACCACAGCATTGAGTGCCAATGTCAGCATTTGATAAGGGAGCGCCACCTTAGCCGGACTGTAACCTATCAATAACAGATTCTCTAACTTGGATGTATTCTTTTGCAGCAACAAATAAATACTGAGCATCAAAATATAGAAAGAGAGCACACTGATAAGCAAACCTACAGAAAGCACAATTCCTATAATCACTTTCAAGAACCAGGTAGTCTTTCCCGCATCCAACTTGTCATCTTCCGTATCATATCCCTTGTCTTTAAAGAACCTGGCAATACGGTCGTCCGTAGGATTGTTCACTTCAACAATCAGTCGTGACGGTTCGCTTTTCTGCCCCGGGGCAAACTCATTGTTGGCCCACGTCATAAATGTTTCCGGAACAAGAATCGTATTCAGACGATTAGAGAAACCAACTATTTTTCCTTTAAAGTTTTCCGTACGCCCCACACCGGTAATACGTATATCCAAATTAACCATACCCATCACCCCTTCCGACAATTGCGGCAGGCTCCGGCTTTGTGCAAAACCGAAGTTATACAGATTCAGATAATTACGGGGGATGATAATAGGAACGACCCGTTCATATTCATCAAACTCCCATTTATCCAGGTTCACATCCACATACTCATCGGGAACAGACTCAAAGAACATGGCTGTAGACATGTGCAATCCCACGTTCTCCATCCCCATGCCTGCCGACACTTTAAATTGGGAAGGGATAAAAGCCCCTACCCCTTTGGTAAACGGCTGTTCGCTGATTTCAGCAATGTCTTGTTCGGAAAAAGTCTTGCTTTTACCGACAAAAGAACCCAATGTGCTCACTTTCTTGCTTACTATCACATAGTCTTTCTTCATGAAACTGTCACCTTCTGTAAAAACCGGCAACACATCTTTATAAAACTGAACACTCAGCAACACAATGACCATACCGCACAGATTGGCAAAGAAAAAACCCGCCAATTGTGAAAAGCTGATATGCTGACGTAATAATTTCCAGACCAACCTCATAGCTTCAACGTTTTTGTGTAGTTCAACTCCAAATGCTTGCCAATAGAGGTCACAATGATACCTGCCCCCTGTCTATCCGCTTCCTCCACCAATATCCGGGACATAATCCGTCCATTCTCCTCATCCAGATGGCTGATAGGTTCATCCAGAAAAATAAAATCAAAAGGTTGGCAAAGGGCGCGGACCAACGCAACACGCTGCTGTTGTCCGAAAGACATTTTAGCTATTGGCGTATCCCATTTATCGGCAATGCCGAACTGTTCAAACCAAGCCTTGATTTCTTTCTTAGATTTAAATCCGGTCAGCGAATTCTTCAACTGCACATTCTCCCACGCTGTCAGTTCTGTAAACAAACGTAATTCCTGAAACAACATACTGATGGAACATTTCCGAATCTCCACCCAGTCGCGCACCGAAAGCGTACGGATATTTTTCCCGTCAAAACAGATGATACCTTGATAGTCGTTACGGTATCCGTATATGTAGCTGCAAAGCGATGATTTTCCTGTACCGGACGCTGCCTCCACCAAATAAGCTTCTCCACGCTTCAGAGTCAACGACTGATGCCAGACATCAGATATAATAGAATTCCTCCCTGCAAAAACGGCAGGGAGGGTCTGTTGTAATTCTATAGTGTTCATAAATTCTCCAATCCACGTACAATCAACTGTAGCACGTTGACCTCTTTATCTTTCATAACAATATTCATTTGGGCGCTTTTCCAATCGGGAGCCATCACATCCATATAGTCGCAAGGTCCCAGGATGGCATTGAACATGGCGGCATCGCTGCCCAGCATACGGGTTAACCGAGGATTCTCCTGAACATCCTTCACCAGCTGCGCCGCATTGAACGCCATAAAGAAACGGTTCTTTGTCACCTGTCCGGCCCAAGGAGTATTCTGCAAAGAAACTCCGTAACGGCGGCCTGCCTCATCTGCCAGTCTTTCATTGTTCGAGATATAAAGCAGATTGTCCTTCACACCAAACCAAATGCTTTGGCGATACATACGGAACTCGTATTGGTCTTTACCCGTAGAGTTCAACTGCATCTGCCCACCGGTCATAGCCAACAAAGGTTTCAGGTCTTCGAAGGACTGCAAAAAGTCTTTATTCGTTACATCAGCATAAATCAGCAAGTCATTATTCGACAAGGAATTATAGCCAACCGCAACATCTCCATGAATAGAAGAGAATATACCTTCAATATCTATTGGTAACATCGGATTATCCAACGCTTGCCTGATGGTAGGATTTTCGCAAAGCAAATCATAAATACCCTTTCCATTGATATTACCTCCTGCCCAAACCAACGTATTGGCAGGGAAATACTCTAAACAGGCTCCTTTAATACATGAGGAAGCAGCCGACTGTTTTTCATACATAGCAATCAAATCCTTGTTTTCAATCAAAGTTTCCACGTCCACTACAATTTTGCCTTTTTCGAAAGTGGTGGAAACCAGATATTTGATATCTTCCAGTTTCAAATCGGCAGGCATTCCCATACGCATCTGCATGGTAATATCATTAGGAATGAACGACATATTCATCACTGTAACGACTTCACCTTTTGCCGAAGCCAACTTACCAAAGTCTGTAGTCTTTACGTAGCTGTTTTCAGCATCCTGACGCATCAATGAAAGCAAACTTCCTTTCAAACTGAGGGCATCTCCTTTATTACTACCCATCAATAAGAAAGTCCCCTTATTAAAAGCGCACAGCGCCGTACCCATCTGTGTCCATGTACATCCGCTTTCACTTTTCAACTCCGTACATATCTGCTCATTCTTTAATGCCTCCAGCAAAGCTTCCACTTTACCTTCATCATCCACTTTCGCCAATAAAGCAAAAGCATTAGAATGAGGAGTGATGAACATATACACCTTATCGGTAAAAGACAAGCCCGATTCAGACGGATTTTGAATAATCTTCTCGGCAGTCTTGTAAGCTTCACCCTCCAAACCGCTTTTCAATGCGTCCGTCAGTTTGGCCACAACCTTTTCTCCTCCTTTACCGTTTATGCCGCTCTTCTCCGCCATCGTCTTGAAATCGAATGACATAACCATTGCCGCATCCTTAGGAATAGCGTTGGCATACTCACTTTCAGACGAACAAGAAGCCATAAGCAGCACTATCGCTACGAGTGCAAATCCCCAAATACCTTTTCTCATATTCTTATTTTTGGTTTAATAAATTCAGCGTATGACAGGCTACCAATGCAGCTGTTTCCGTGCGAAGACGGGACTTTCCCAAACTGACAGGCTGAAAACCCGCCGCTATAGCCTTAGCCACTTCTTCCTCGCTAAAATCTCCTTCCGGACCTATCATCACCAAAGCATCTTCTCCGGAACGCAATATATCTTTCAACAAAGGTTTTTCCCCTTCATAGCAATGGGCGATGAACTTCTGCCCTTTAAAATCCCGTGAAACAAACTTATTAAAGTCCGTCATTTCATTCAGCACCGGCATAGTCGCCTTCAACGATTGTTTCACTGCCGATACCAGAATCTTTTCAATACGTTCCTTCTTGATTACTTTCCGTTCGGAATAACGGCAGTTCAGGAAAGACAGTTCATCAAAGCCTATTTCAGTCGCTTTCTCTGTAAACCATTCAGTACGATCCATATTTTTAGTGGGAGCCATGGCAATATGCAACCAACCGTTCCACCCTTTTTCCTGCGGAATCGTTTCCGTTACCTTCACTTGGCAACGTTTACCGCTTGCAGCACTGATTACAGCTTTGTAAAAACAACCTTTCCCATCGGTCAACATAATCTCATCGCCTATGGAAAGGCGCAAAACCCGTAAACAATGTCCTGCTTCCTCTTCCGGAAGCTCAAGGTTACTCGCTATATCAGGGGTATAAAAAACATGCATAGTTCTTCTTGTTTTTTCAATTTATATATCAAGCTATTGTATTCTCCTCCTCTTGTTCCCGTCGTTTTATCTCATCACGCAAACGGGATGCCTGCTCATAATTCTCTTCTTCTATAGCCTTTGACAATGCTTCTTTCAGCATCACCACATCAACTGTATTTACATTGACAGAAAATGCCGTACTCCCAACTTCATGCAATTGCTCACTTTCCATAATCTCATCAGTAGTATAGACAGGACACCCGCAACGCATAGCCAACGCAATCGCATCGGAAGTACGTGAGTCTATTTTAAATACCTCACCTTCCTTTTCCAAAAACAGATAGGAATAATAGACTCCATCCTTTACCTTATATATCAATACTTTCTTTAAAGCAGTCCCCAACTCTTTGGTCACCGTCAGAAAAAGATCGTGCGTCAATGGTCTGGGCATCTTATAGCCCATCATTACCACCTTAATAGCCTGCGCCTCCAACGAACCGATAATAATAGGCAGCTTACGGTTGCCGTTCACTTCTTCCAACACCAACGCATATGCATCCGCCGGCTGCAATGTAGAGGACATATCATGTACCTTCAATTCTATTTCATCCATAATTTAACTTTCCTTCCACCATTCCCGTCTACATCGGAAACGGTCAAAAAATAATTTATCAAACTTGCCCGGGACGATGCTTATACTTGAATATGACAGCAAACAATACCGCAACCGCCAAGGCATATCCCGCAAAGACAAACCATGTCATGCTCCATCCCTCCATCTGCGGAGCACTGCTGTTCATATCAACAAAACGATTTACCACTGCCTGAGCTCCCAACGTTCCCACCGTAGCGCCAATACCATTTGTCATAATCACGAACAATCCCTGAGCACTGGAACGGATGGATAAATCAGTTTCATTGTTAACAAACAACGAACCAGAAATGTTGAAGAAGTCGAAAGCCACCCCATACACAATCATGGACAGTACAAACATCCAGACACCCGGCCCAGGATTCCCCAGTCCGAACAATCCGAAACGAAGTACCCATGCCAACATGGCTATCAGCATAACACGCTTGATTCCGAAATGCTTCAACACAAACGGTATTAATAAGATACACAATGTTTCCGACACCTGCGACAAAGATATCAATGCATTGGCATGATTCACTCCAAACGTATCGGCATACTCCGGAACTCCCTTGAAACTGCTGAGAAACGGATTGGCAAAACCGTTGGTTATCTGTAAAGAAACCCCCAACAACATAGAAAATATAAAGAAAATAGCCATCTTTTTCTGTTTGAACAGTGTAAACGCCCGCAATCCCATAGCATCTACCAACGATTTCTGTTCTCCACCACGACTTACAGGACACTCAGGCAAAGTAAGCGCATAAACCGCCAGTATCACTCCAAAGCAAGCACAAGAAAAAAACTGCATATAATTATTTTGGAATCCCAAGATATCCGTCAGCAACATGGAGCAGATGAAACCAATCGTTCCGAAAATACGGATGGGAGGAAAAGCGATGACAGGGTCCAGTTTTACTTTATCCAGTGCGGTATAGGCTACCGAATTTGTCAATGCCAATGTTGGCATATAAAAAGCTACACTAAGAGAATAAAATGTAAACAAAGTACCGAAATTAACCGCTTCACCATCCACATAGCCATACCACCCGGCAGCCACCATAAACACGGCAGCCATAAAATGACAGAAACCATATAATTTTTGAGCAGGCACCCACCTGTCGGCAATAATTCCCATTATGGCAGGCATAAACAAGGAAACAATCCCCTGCATGGCGTAAAACAGACCTATCTTGGCCCCCAAGCCAATATTAAACAAATACGTCCCCATGGAAGTAAGATAAGCCCCCCATACGGCAAACTGCAAGAAGTTCATGACTATCAGTCTGAGTTTCATTCCGGTAATTTCGTTTTTCATCTTTCTTCTTTAATGTGTGTTTTTTATATTACTTGCAAAGATATAAAACAATTCGATTTTTCATGGAGATTCATCTTAAAAAACAAAGCCTTTCCGGCAGTTTCACAACTTCCGGAAAGGCAAGACAATTAAAAAGTTTTTGTAATCTAACCAAAAGAGAGTGTTTTATTATCTTGTGTTCGTGAAAAATAATGCCATCATCTATTCAGCTATGGCATAAGCATCCAGTCCTTTCAATGACTGGCGGATAGTTTCCTGCATCTTCTCCATCTCTTCCCGACTCATTTGGCGCACCTCTATACCGGAATCCCTTAGATTATTCCCTAATTCGGCCATCTGCTCATTGAACGAATCCCAATATTCCGGGTCAAGGACAACAGAACCCACTTCTTGCCCATCCTTCATCGGACTGATAATGACGGTCATGCTTACACTTCCGCTTTCTTTGACATTAAGGGTGTAAGTACGTTTCTCATTATCCGTCTTATAAATGAACGTAAAATTCGCTTTCTGCGCCTTGCCTCTTCCCTTCGGCATATCCTTGATGGCAGTTTCGGCATATTCCTCATCCTTCTCGAAAGCCTCAATCAACCTTGCACCTATATTCTCATCCTTTAACGAGAAACTTTTCACCACCTTCACCACTTTGCGGGTTTTAGGGTCACGTTTCGTTACAGAATTGATAGCCACATCATCCCGTTTTTCCAGTTCCGCCGCCATTTTATCAATATTCTTCTGGGCCATAACCTTACCTGTTCCACCCCACATCAGCAAAACAGCCGCCAATGCACTTCCTAAAATAAATCTTGTTTTCATATCTTATTTTTTTTATGTTTTTTATTCGCTTACCAATAATTCCTTTTCTTCTATCTCTTTCTCGGAACGACAAATTTCCTCCACACGCTCCTGAGCCAGTTTCTCCACCCGTTCCGCCTCTTCCAGTGTTTCAATAATACAAGGCATAATCTGTTTCACATCCGAAATTCGCTTGCCTCCCACTTCCACATAACTACCTTCGTAGCACGACCATTCACCACTTCCGCCTGCTTGGTTCTCCGAATAGAAAATCAAGCCTAACCCCAGCGCAATGACCATCATTGCCGCTATACCGGCACTCCAGACAGCTACCGGAATACGCTGATAAAAGCCTTCTTTTCCAACCACCGGTATCTTTTCCGATCTCTTCCCTCCGGCAACCTCCTCCTGACCGTCTGGCTGCGACATACCCGGTTCTCCCTGCATACCTCCCTCATACCAGGCAAACATCGGAGCATATCCCATCAGATGAGAAGGTACATCCCCTGTATGGAAGAAGCGATAAATAGCCTGCTCCTCGGCATTCGTGGTCTCCCCTTCCAGGAAACGGTTAATGTATTCTTCTATATTCCTCTTATCTAATTCCATACCTTACTGTGTATCATAAATTGTTCTTTTACTCTTTTTCTAGCTCTCGACAAATTGGTTCGTACCGCCACCGGCGTACTTCCTGTGAGACGGGCTATCTCCTCTACTTCGAAACCTTCCAGGTGCTTCATGCGGAGAATAGACTGTTGCAAGTCAGGCAAAGTACCTATTACTTCCAGTATCTCCTGCATATTCTCTTCCTCTACCAGTTTCATTTCAGGATTTTCACCTCCACCAATGCTGATGCCCTGCTCCAAATCGACTTTCTCTATCCGAGTGCCTCGCAGACGGTTGATGCACAAATGCTTGGTTATAACAATAGCCAATGCATCCACGCTGCGGTATTGGTCCAGACGGTCACGAAGAAACCAAAGTTTCAACAGTGCATCTTGCACTGCATCTTCTGCCTCGTCGGAGTTTTCCAAATAACGGATAGCCATTCTTAACAAAGCCGGCCGCATTCGTTTTGCCTCTATTTCAAATCTATTTTGTTCCATGTTCACCAGTATGACACATAGAGGTAGGGAAACGTTACATCAAAATGAAAAAAAAATTTGCTGACATGTCAATTTACCAATATACCAATAACCGTATGGGCATATATAGCACCGCTAATTGGCACATCAGCCAGTTGACGGATGCACCAATTATTCAAACTTATAAACCGTATGACTACGAAAGACCTCTCCCGGACGGAGTACAGTACTAGGAAATCCGGGCTGGTTGGGGCTATCTTGAAAATGCATCGTTTCGAAACATACCGCCGAACGGAAAGGATAAGCTATCCCCCCTTTACCTGTCATTTTTCCTTTCAGTCCATTACCGGTATAAATTTGCATTCCCGGCTCGGTGGTGAAGATCTCCATCTTACGCCCGCTTGCTGGATCATACACCCAGGCAGCCGGCCTTGTATCATCTCCTTTCGTATTCAATTCCCAAGTATGATCATATCCGTTTACCACCTTCAATTGGGGATGATCCGCATCTATACATTCTCCGATAGTATGCGGCATACGAAAATCAAGGGGAGTACCGGCCACCGGAAGATATTCTCCTGTAACACATTTCTTATCATCGTATGGAGTAAAACGATCTGCGTCTACCCAAAGTTGCTGGTCCTCCACGCTTTTCGTAAAATTTCCCGAAATATTAAAAAAAGAATGATGGGAAAGATTAAGTACCGTGGGTGCATCCGTAGTTGCCTCGTATGTCAAATCCAACGCATTATCATCCTCACCAAGACTATAGACCAACGTCACTTTCAGGTTTCCGGGGAAACCATTTTCTCCATCAGGAGAGAGATAAGACAGACGGACCCTATGTGTATCTGCCTGCTCCACTTTCCATATTCTATCGGCAAAACCGGGATTCCCTCCATGTGATATATGCCCGGACTTCCCATTGTTAGGGACCAGCTTATACTCTACTCCATCCAGCGTGAAACGCGCATTCAGAATACGTCCTATATAACGCCCCACCGTAGAACCAAAATTCTGCCGTTGCTCCATATATTCAGTAATCGTGGAAAATCCGCACACCACATCCTCCCGTTTTCCATTTCTGTCGGGGACAAGGATAGAAACCACCCGTGCCCCATAGTTTGTGATACAGACCTCCATTCCCTGCTTGTTGCTCAATGTAAATAAATCGGTATGCTGCCCATTCACTTCTGTTTGAAAATCCTTCCGCTGTAATCCAGAAGCTGTGATTTGCTTACCGGTGTGACAAGAACAAGAAGAGAGCACCAGCAACAAGCCCATACAAACCAGACCCTGTTTTCCTTTCATATCATTCATTTTATAGGTTTTAAATACCACAAATGTAAATCCTCCGATGGAAAATAAGAAAAGCCGGCCTTCCCTTTTTCAAAGGATGACCAACTTTTCAACCATTTCAACCAATTTTTACCCTGTCGCTTCCTCTCTTTCAAAACCATCTTTTTACCATCCAGCGTATTGACAGGCTGATATTCCTGTCTGCCCCGCTATGATAGAAAATCCATAAACAACTGACTGATAACGCTTAAGCCCAAACAAACGACCTAGTGCTTCCACTCCACAGGCAACCTTAATCTCGCCTTGTAATCCTGCCTTCTGCAACAATCCTGCAAGCAGATTTATCTTTTCCGCTTCCGAACCATATGCAGTACGGATTATAAACAATGAAACGTTCGCCATACAATCATTCATCCCTGCTTCCACATAAGGTTTTCAGCCCTGCCCGTAAGTTGTGACCAAAGTTAAAAGAAAGCAAGCCAGTGTTGCATAAAGTTGTATTCTCATATTTTTCATCTGTTTTGTTTTAACCTAACAAATGCAGACAATTATCTTCTTTTTACATTTATTTTCAGAAAAACTTCTGTTTCCATGCAGTCTTTTACCCTCTCCTGTATCTTCATATAATAACATGACAAAAGAAGAATGAATGACACAGAACTAATAGAGGGATGTAAAGCCGGAAAGCGGGAAGCTTTGGAAACCATATACAGGCTCTTCTCCCGCCAAATGTATGGAGTGTGCTATCGCTATGTAGGCGAAGATTCGGCACTGGACGTCATGCACGATGGATTCGTCAAAGTATTTTCCGCCATCGGCCAGCTACATGCCACCGACCTGCATGGATTCAGATCCTGGATCACCCGTATCATGGTAACCACCTCCTTGCACCATCTCCGCAAACAGAAAAACAGCTCTTTCCTTTCTGTAGATGACCTGGAAGAAAACATGCAACCTGTGGACGAAGAAGATATGATTTCAATTCCTATTGAAACCCTGATGAAATTCATAGCTGAATTACCGACAGGCTATCGCACCATACTGAACTTGGCCGTATTCGAGGAAATGCCTCATAAGGAGATTGCGAAGACATTAGGCATTAACGAACATTCATCCTCCTCACAACTGTACCGCGCCAAATGTATACTTGCTCAGAAAATTAAAGAATACTTAACTCGACAATCATTATGAAACAGGAAGAAGAACCGTGGATAGACCACTTGAAACAACGGGTTAACGAATACGAAAAGCCACTCCCAGGAAATGATTGGAATCATTTTCAAACGGAATTTTTCACTCCCTATCTACATAAGAGAAGAAGGATGAAAACGATGCGTATAGCAGCCGTTTTCTTCTTGATATTCATACCTTTTGCCACTACTTTTTATTTTTTACAGACAGAAAAACATAAAGCATCCTCACCTGTTGTATCCTTACCGGCATACCAGCCAAGAAGCATTACAGGCAGCCTTTCCATTATGCCTGAAAACAAACTGTTACAGGACAGGACCAAATCAAAGACAGCTTCCTTGACAAGACCGCCAATCCAAACAAGTATCCACACCGATACGGCAAATAATATAGAAACAGAATGTATGCCCCCGGTACAAGATACAATCCGGGATACAGAATCTGTACACAAGCGCCCTTCCGGACACAAGCACTTTGCATTACCGTATAAGCGTTCCGGATATACTTTGGCACTTGCCATATCTGCCGGCAATAACGGAGCAAGTACCGGCTTCATAAACAAAACTTTTTCCCGGGGAGACATAGGGAGTTCTCATAAGGATGAAATTATGTATTGGAGTGACTTCAAAGACTATTTGCAGGAATATCCATCGGACTTTCCCGATGCACAAGCTTACGAAGCTCTACTACAAATAGCAAATGACAACACGGGACGGCCCATGACAGAATATACCCATTATAATCTCCCCGTCAGCATTGAGCTTTCGCTCCGTAAATCTATAAGCAGGCACTGGGGGGTCAGCGCGGGACTGCAATACACCTATCTGTCGTCCGAAAGTTCCATAGGAGAAGATTCCAAGTGGGTTAAACGACAAAAGCTCCACTACATAGGCTTGTCCGTGAAATTAGACCGCCGGCTTTATACCACCCGCACCTTTTCCTTTTATGCCACAGGAGGAGGCACAATAGACAAATCCGTTTCGGGTAAACTGGAACAAGATTTCATCGTTCAGAAAGAGAAAATCTATTCCAGTACAGAGAATCTGAAAATAAAACCGTTCCAATTCTCCATACACGCCGCATTGGGAATACAATATAATATAAATCCCACCCTAGGTGCTTTCATAGAGCCCGGAGCAGCTTTTTATTTCAAGGACGGCAGCTTTAAAAACACCATACGTGACAAACACCCGCTCCATTTCAACCTGCAATTGGGGGTGCGCTGGAATTATTAAGGAAACTTCATGCAGTCTTTTGTCCATCCTTGTATCTATAAGATAAAAAAACAACCATGCAAAAAAGACATAAAGACAGACAATGTTATTTTAACGAGCTGGCGAATACGTCCCGTAGTTTCTATATAGACTATGTGAAACAATTTATCTCCCTCAGCCCTTCCACCCACATACTGGAAATAGGTTGCGGAGAAGGAGGCAACCTGCTTCCCTTTGCCGAACTAGGCTGCAAGGTAACAGGAATAGACCGTGCAGCCAGTCGCATACACCAGGCAGAAACCTTCTTCACCGCCTCCGGCTACAAAGGAGAATTCACCACAACGGATTTCTTCAACTTTTCCTCAGCTTCCCGTTACCAACTCATCCTGATACACGATGTTATTGAACACATCAGTAACAAAGAAGAATTCTTCCGTTGCCTCTCTCCTCTTCTAGCTAAGAGAGGCATCATATTCTGGGGATTCCCGTCTTGGCAAATGCCATTTGGCGGACATCAGCAAATTTGCCACAACCGGTTCGTCTCCTCTCTCCCTTTCATTCATTTATGTCCCGGTATACTCTATCGGTTTCTGCTCAGATGTTTCCATGAAACACCATCATGTATTGAAGAATTATCAGACATCAAACGCTGCCGCATGACCATAGACACCTTTGAACAACTTGCTGAAAAGTATGGATACGAAATAACCGACAGACAATTATGGTTCATCAACCCACACTACCAACAAAAGTTCCATCTGCGGCCACGAAAATTATATCCTGTACTGGCACAGTTAAAATATATCAGAAATTACTTCAGCACCTCCTGTTTCTATATAACGCGCCACCGTGAGCTTCATGATTGAGGCAACCCATTTATACTACTTTCATGTTTATACCAACACTATAATTACCAAGATGTTATAACCCGTCATCTAAGCATTTTCTTCTGTTACATTAAGCTTTTTCTTCCAGCCACCTAATACAGACTCCGGCAGTGGACTGTACAGACGATTGGAATAGACTATACAGTCTACTATAGGCGACTGTACAGTCCACTGCCGGAGTCTGTACTACATAAGCATACAAATCCCCTTAATCATCAGCCCGAAAAGACTTAGGAGAGCGTATATAAAGCTTTAAACCCAGGCAGAACGAACTATGCCGCCAGCATTGAAGAAGAACCAACAGAGGGCTGTCACCCCAAAAGAGAAAATGTAAGAAGTGAAAGAAAAAACAGAGCAAATCTCTTTTTCAGGAAGAAGAAGCCTAAAAAAACGGCCTATATCATATATAAAAAAAGAAGGGTATCTATCCCAGACACCCAATCTTCATTAACCTTAAATCTAATACCATGAAAAACACAGTGCAAAGATAAATAGTTTTATGTTATCAAACATAACAACACTACAATTATTTGCTTTCAATTAACATCATTTAAATTTTAAAGGCGCTTTTACAGTTTCAAATTCTGTAAAAACGCCTTTGTACTACATATGATTATACAAACGAATCAAATTATTCCACATACAGCACCAGCCCTTTCAAATACTCTCCTTCAGGATGGTAAATATTTACGGGATGATCTCCCGGCTGGGTCAATTGATGCAGAATACGCACACTACGTCCGCTTTGTGCGGCAGCTGTAAATACCGCATTACGGAAATTCACCTTATCCACCACCTGCGAACAAGAGAAAGTAAACAGAATGCCTCCCGGTTTGATTTTCTCAAATGCTTTAGCGTTCAATTTCGTATAGCCGCGCAATGCATTGCGGAGAGCATCCTTGTGTTTGGCAAATGCAGGAGGGTCAAGAATTATCAAATCATATTGATCCCCCATACGATCCAGGTATTTAAAAGCATCCTCAGCATACGCCTTATGACGGGTATCACCCGGAAAATTTAATTCCACGTTCATATTGGTAAGATCAATAGCTTTTGCCGAACTGTCTACCGAATGTACCAGATTCGCGCCTCCACGCATGGCATAGAAAGAGAAGCCTCCTGTATAGCAGAACATATTCAATACATTACGCCCTTTGGCATAACGCTCCAACAAATGGCGGTTCTCACGCTGATCCACAAAAAAGCCTGTTTTCTGACCTTTCAGCCAATCCACATGGAATTTCAAGCCGTATTCCATCGCTATGTTTTCGGAGCTTCCCCCCTTGATGAAACCATTCTCCGGTTCCAAATCCGCCTTGAAAGGCAATGTGGTTTCTGATTTATAATAAATGTTCCGGACTACATCCCCCATCACCTCGGACAAGGCATCGGCTATCTCCATACGGTAAACATGCATTCCGGCCGAATGTGCCTGCATCACGGCTGTATGATCATATACATCAATAATCAAGCCCGGCAAGTTGTCTCCTTCGCCATGAACCAGACGGTAAGTATTGTTTGCAGGATTACCGGCCAAACCCAAACTGCGGCGCAAATCGTATGCCACTTCCAGTTTATGCTTCCAAAATTCATGATCAATCTCACCTTCCTTGAAAGAGAGCACGCGCACGGCAATACTTCCTATCTGGAAATGCCCGCAAGCTATAAACTCTTTCTTCGAAGTGTACACATCCACTATCTCGCCTTCTTCGGGTTCTCCCTCAATGCGCTGGATAGCTCCGGAGAATACCCACGGATGAAAACGCTTTAACGACTCTTCCTTACCCGGTTTCAGGTATACTTTCTTATAAGCCATTTGTATTTACTGTTGTTTCTATTGGTTCTTCCTCTGTTATCTCATAACCGCCCGTACGTTCCAATTCCGTCAGGCAATTGTAAATTTCCACACAAGCCCACGCATCCGTGGCTGCATATAGTTTCTGTCCCTCGCTGAGCACCTCCGCCTCCCAATTGGAAAGACGCTGGCTTTTTGAAATCTTCTGGCCAAACAAATTGGCGAAGATTTTTTGCAGACTCCGGTCAGCTATGCCGAATCGTCCTACATAGTCCTGTAACTCTATCCAGTTTCCCCGGTCGGGATGCACATCCTCACGTTTCCGCAACGAGTTAAAATCGTCTTTCAGAGACAAACCTATCTTCAAGGTATCGCTCATCAAAAACTCTTGCAGAGAATCGGGCATACCTATCCGGTTCAGGCGAAACAAGAAACAGGTATCTTGCGTAGATATTTGCAACAAAGCTACCTTATGGGTAGTACCGCGTTTAAAAGAAGGGCGTGTTTCCGTATCCACTCCCACTATGCGTTGATCTTTCAAATAGGCTACCGCTTTTTCGGCCTCACTCTCGGTATAAATCACGAAGATGCGTCCCGGAAAAAGCACCTTGGGCATTGCTGCTATCTCGGCTTTAGTAATCGTTTTCCTTATTTGTTTCATAATAATGAATTCTCATCTTCCATTTCTTCCTCCTCGCCATCATCGGCAGGGCTGTACTTCACATCATGCAAAGCACGCATAGTGTTTACCAGCCGTTGTCCCCAAAACTCTCTGAAATGTTCCTTGCAGACCACTAAAGAATCGTTCATCGTCTCATTCAGTCCCAGTTGGAACACACTGATAAAGTCCTTCAAATCCTGATAGATATCTGCCAAATCCTCTGAAATACATTTTTTGATGGGCGTGTCACTGTACACCATATCCGGCAAGAACACTTCCAGATAATCATCCTTGGCTCCTAACACACCGGCTATAGCCCTACGTATCAGTTCATAATCTTCTTCAGTAACGAAGGTTTCGGGTTCGTCCTCTCCTATCGGCTCACACGGAGGCAACAAAGTCGCTTTCAAATAAAGCAACGGAAGTATTTTTAAGGCGGTATCTACAAAGTCATAGCGTTTCATATCACGGGCACGTTCCAGAAAGCCACAAAATTCGGCGGCTACCGTTACAAACTCTACTGTATTTTTGTCAAATATCACCTGACTGTACTTTTCCATAAACATTAAAATTGAATCGCAAAGTTAAGAAAAAAGAGATTAAATAAGGCAATAATTAATGTTTTTCATGTACATTTGCGAAATAATAAATAGAACGAAGACCTATGGCAAAGAAAAAATCAGATAAGGAGACAGAGCCTAAAAAGGTATCTACCAAACGATTCTCCGCTTTTTTAAAGAACGAAACCACACATTTTGTAATCGGATTGATCAGTGTAATTTTTGCAGTTTATCTGTTACTGGCATTTACCTCTTTCTTCTTTACGGGGGCCGCCGACCAAAGTATTTTGGATAATCAGCAGCCGGGTGAACTGATGCAAACCGCCAATCATGTAAAAAATTACGCCGGAGCACGCGGTGCACAACTTGCCGAATTCCTTATAAACGAATGTTTCGGCTTAGCTGCTTATTTTATCATTTTATTCCTGGCCGTAGTGGGTATGAAATTAATGAAAGCTTACCAGTTCCGTATCTGGAAATGGTTTATGTCCTGTTCTATCCTGCTCATCTGGTTCTCTATCACATTGGGATTTATTTTTGACGGCACCTTTGGGGATAGTTTTATCTATCCGGGGGGATTGCACGGACATAATGTAAGCAATTGGCTGATTTCACAAATTGGGATTCCAGGTTTGGGATTATTGCTGTTCATAGCGGCACTATTGTTCTTTATCTATTTAAGTAACGAAACCATACTGGTTATCCGTAAAGCACTGCGTCCCAGCTTCAGACGAAAGAAAAAAGAGGATCAAACAATTTCTGCAACTGAAGAAAATCCGATTAAAGAAGCTCCCCGGAAGGAAGAATCCAGGAAAGAATTCTCTAATCCCGGTCCTGCTATCGTAGATTTCGAATTAGAACAACCGACAAAGAAAGAAGAGGAAGTGGAAGAACAAGTGCCCTTCCCTTTTGAGAGCAAGCAGGTTACCGAACCGGCAGTGATAGAAGAACCTGCCTACACAAACGAAGAAGAGGAAGTTGAAAATACAGATGAACCTGATTTTTCAATCAGTGAAGAAACAAATGAAGAAGACGAGGCGTACAAAGGTCCCGTACTTCCACCATACAACCCTCGTCTGGATTTGGAAAACTACAAATTCCCTAGTCTGGATTTGCTAAATGAATATGAAGATGATGGTCCTAATATTGACATGGAAGAGCAAAACGCCAACAAAGACCGCATCATCAAGGTTTTACGTAGCTTCGGTATTGAAATCAGTTCCATCAAGGCAAGTGTAGGTCCTACCATCACATTATACGAAATTACTCCGGCAGAGGGGGTACGTATCTCTAAAATCAGGAACTTGGAGGATGATATCGCATTAAGTTTGTCGGCACTGGGTATCCGCATCATTGCTCCGATACCGGGCAAAGGCACTATCGGTATTGAGGTTCCGAATGCCAATCCGCGCATTGTACCGATGAAATCCATCCTGAACAGCAAAAAGTTCCAAGAAACCACCTATGAGCTGCCTGTGGCATTAGGCAAGACCATTACGAACGAAGTCTTTATGGTGGACTTGGCAAAAGCCCCCCACATGTTGGTAGCCGGCGCTACCGGACAGGGTAAGTCCGTAGGATTGAATGCCATCGTGACCTCTTTATTATATAAGAAGCATCCGGCAGAACTTAAGTTTGTAATTGTAGACCCCAAGAAGGTGGAGTTCGCTATCTATGCTCCGATTGAGAAGCATTTTCTGGCCAAGCTGCCGGATGGAGAAGACGCGATTATCACCGATGTTACCAAAGTGGTACAAACCTTGAACTCACTATGTATAGAGATGGACAGCCGATACGACTTGCTGCGTAAAGCCGGTTGCCGTAATATTAAGGAATATAACGCGAAATTCATCAACCGGCAGTTGAATCCGGAAAAAGGACACCGCTTCATGCCTTACATAGTGATTATCATTGATGAGTTCGGTGACCTGATTATGACTGCGGGTAAGGAAGTGGAATTACCAATCTGCCGTATCGCCCAGTTGGCACGTGCAGTAGGCATACATGCCATTATCGCGACCCAGCGTCCGACAACGAACATTATTACCGGTACTATCAAAGCTAACTTCCCGGCACGTGTTGCCTTCCGTGTAGCTGCCATGATGGACTCACGTACTATTCTGGACCGTTCGGGAGCACAACAGCTGATTGGTAAGGGAGATATGCTTTACTTGCAAGGTAATGATCCGGTACGTGTGCAATGTGCATTCGTGGATACTCCTGAAGTGGAAAAAATAGCCAATTACATCAGTAAACAACAAGGATACACCACCGCATTCATGTTGCCCGAATATGTAGGCGAAGAGAGTGAAAGCAGCGTTGGCGAAGTAGACATGAACCGGTTAGACCCTATGTTTGAAGACGCAGCCAGACTGGTCGTGATTCACCAGCAAGGCTCTACCTCATTAATCCAACGCAAGTTCTCTATCGGCTATAACCGTGCGGGACGTATCATGGACCAACTGGAAAAAGCTGGAATTGTTGGCCCCACTCAAGGAAGCAAGGCGCGTGACGTACTCTGCATGGATGAAACAGACCTGGAAATGAAATTGAACAATCTGCAACAATAAGTTGTTTAATAATGTTATGATAAAAATGAAAAGAACATATTTACTGGTATTAATCCTTTTCCTTTCAGTCAGCCTATCCGCACAAAAGGACAAACAGGCACGGGAGATATTGGACAAAACCGCCAATGCCCTGCAACAGGCCGGAGGCATCCGTGCCACCTTTGGAGGGACAAGCAATGGAACCTTATTGCTAAAAGGCAACCGGTTCTATCTGAACAGTGGCGGAATACAAAGCTGGTTTGACGGAACAACGCAATGGAGTTATCTGGAAAGCAGCGAAGAAGTGAATGTGAGCAATCCTACCCCGGAAGAGTTGCAAACCATCAATCCTTATGCACTGTTATCCATTTACAAAAGCGGATATAATTATAAGTATACAGGGATCAAAAGCCGTAACGGCAAACAGGGGTTTGAAGTGATACTGACTCCGGAGAATAAACAGGATATCACATCCATCACCTTGTTCGTTTCCCAAACATATCAGCCTTTATATATAAAGGTAGAACAAAGTAATAAATCGGCAAATGAGATTATCGTCACTTCTTACCAAACCAACCAGCCGCTGGACAATGCGACATTCAAGTTTGATAAAAAGAAATTCCCAAATGCCGAAGTGATAGACTTACGATAACAAGCAGAGTTCAAGATAGAGAGATAATATAATATTCATCAAATTAAATTAAGTAAAGAAATAAGTATTATGAGTACAGAAAAAGTTAAATGCCTTATCATCGGCTCAGGTCCTGCCGGCTACACCGCCGCCATTTATACAGGACGTGCCAACATCGCCCCGGTCTTATATGAAGGTCTACAGCCCGGAGGCCAGTTGACCATCACTACCGAGGTGGAAAATTTCCCCGGATATCCCGAAGGTATCAGCGGTACCCAACTGATGGAGGACTTGCGCAAACAAGCAGAACGCTTCGGCGCGGATATCCGCAATGGCATTGCAACCTCCGCCGACCTGAGCAAACGTCCTTACCGTATCACCATTGATGACGAAAAAGTGATTGAGGCAGAAACTGTAATTATATCCACAGGTGCCACCGCCAAATATCTAGGTCTGGAAGACGAACAGAAATATGCCGGAATGGGTGTAAGCGCCTGCGCCACCTGCGACGGTTTCTTCTATCGCAAGAAAACCGTAGCTGTAGTAGGTGGCGGTGACACTGCTTGCGAGGAGGCTGTCTATCTGGCAGGACTGGCCAAACAGGTTTACCTGATTGTACGCAAACCGTTCTTACGCGCATCCAAGATTATGCAGGCACGTGTTATGAACCATCCTAACATCAAGGTACTGTTCGAACACAACGCTGTCGGCTTATACGGAGAGAATGGCGTAGAAGGTGTTCATTTGGTAAAGCGTCAGGGTGAATGCAACGAAGAACGTTATGACTTGCCTATTGACGGATTCTTTCTGGCTATCGGCCATAAACCCAATTCAGACATTTTCAAGGATTATTTGGACACAGACGAAGTAGGCTACATTATAACAGAAGCAGGTACTCCGCGTACGAAGGTTCCCGGTGTGTTCGCTGCCGGTGATGTGGCCGACCCGCATTATCGTCAGGCTATCACTGCTGCCGGAAGTGGCTGCAAGGCTGCCATAGAAGCAGAAAGATACCTATCTGCCAACGACTTATTATAATAAAAACAAACTAACCCCACAACAAACACTATGACACATTTTCTAAGGAAGATGGCAGCTGCCTGGATTATTCTAGGCAGCGTGTCGGTGGGCTTTGCACAACAGCAAATGCCTCCCATCCCGACGGACCCTAACGTTCGCATCGGTAAATTGGACAACGGATTGACTTATTACATCCGTCACAACGAACTCCCGGAAAAAAGAGCCGATTTCTACATCGCTCAAAAAGTAGGTTCCATTTTGGAAGAAGACAACCAGCGAGGCTTGGCACACTTCTTAGAACACATGTGCTTTAACGGGACTAAAAACTTTCCCGACAAAACCCTCATCCAATATCTGGAAAGCATAGGGGTGAAATTCGGTGAAAACCTGAATGCTTATACCAGCATAGATGAAACCGTATACAATATTTCCAATGTTCCCGTGATACGTGACGGCGTTGTAGATTCTTGTTTGCTGATTTTGCATGACTGGGCCGACGACCTGACACTGGATCCTAAGGAAATAGACAGCGAACGCGGTGTGATTCATGAGGAATGGCGTACCAGCACAAACGCTATGATGCGTATGTACGAAAAAGCCCTCCCTACCCTTTATCCGGAAAGTAAATATGCCTATAGGCTTCCCATCGGCATTATGGAAGTAGTAGACAATTTCCCTTATCAGGCATTACGCGATTATTATGAAAAATGGTATCGTCCGGACCAACAGGGTATTGTCGTAGTAGGCGATATAGATGTAGACAAGATTGAGGCAAAGATTAAGAAGATATTCTCTCCTATTAAAATGCCAGACAACCCGGCAGAACGAGAATACTTCCAAGTTCCCGACAATAAGGAAACTATTGTAGCAATAGAAACAGATAAAGAACAGGCAAACCCAGTAGCTTATTTATGCTACAAACATGAAGCTATTCCTAATGAACAAAAGGGAAACATGGATTATCTGGTAGTGAACTACATGAAATCCATGATAGAAAATATGTTGAACGCCCGTCTGAACGAACTGACCCAAACAGCCAATCCTCCTTTCATCTTCGCTCAAGTCAGCGACCAAGAATTCCTGATTTCCAAAACAAAAGATGCCTTTACAGGAATAGTAGCAAGCAAGGAAGATGGAATTGACAGTGCAATAACCGCCATTGTACGCGAAATTGAACGGGTCCATAAATTTGGTTTCACCGCGTCCGAATATGCCCGCGCCAAAGCGGATTATCTGCGTATGCTGGAATCTGCATACAACGAACGCAATAAAGTGAAAAACGGTGCATACGTGGATGAATATGTACGCCACTTCATTGACAACGAACCGATTCCAGGTATTGAAAATGAATATGCCATTATGAATCAGATCGTCCCCAACCTGTCTGTGGAAATGGTAAACAGTCTGATCCCGGCCTTGGTTACCGACAGCAATCTGGTAGTAAATGTATTCTTCCCAGAAAAGGAAGGATTGAAAGTTCCATCCAAGGAAGAAATTTTGGCTGCTGTCAATAAAGTAAAAGCTGAAACACTGACTGCTTATGAAGACAAAGTTTCTGATGAACCTTTGATTTCTGAAAAGCCCCAAGGTGGAAAGATTACAAAACAGGAAAATGGTCCGTTCGGTTCTACTATCCTGACTCTATCCAATGGAGTACGCGTTATCTTAAAGTCGACCGATTTCAAAGCGGATGAAATCAGAATGAGAGCTTTCAGTCCGGGTGGCAGTTCCTTGTTCCCGAATGATGAAATTATCAATATCAATGTCATGAATGATGTGGCAAGTATCGGCGGTTTGGGTAACTTCAGCAATGTTGATCTGGAGAAAGTATTGGCAGGTAAAAAAGCGAGTGTAAGTGCTTCTGTCGGTGGCAATACAGAGGGGCTGAGCGGAAGCTGCTCACCCAAAGATTTTGAAACCTTGATGCAATTAGTCTATTTATCATTCACGGCTCCACGAATGGACAATGATGCATTCACCTCATTCAAGAACCGTCTGCAAGCATCTTTGGCAAATCAAGAGGCCAACCCCATGACTGCCTTACAGGATACGTTGCAAAAAGCCCTCTATATGGGACATCCGCGTACTATCCGTATGAAAGCCGATATGGTGGACAAGATTGACTATGCCAAAGTTATGGAGATGTACAAAGACCGTTTCAAAGACGCCAGCGACTTTACTTTCATCTTTGTAGGAAACATCAAACCGGAAGAAGTAGAGCCGTTAATTGCAACTTATCTGGGAGCTTTGCCTTCTGTCAACCGCAAGGAAACCTTCCGTGACAATCACATTGATATGCGCCAAGGCGACTATAAGAACATTTTCAGCAAAAAACTGGAAACGCCCAAAGCCTCTGTACTGGTTATCAACAATGGTAAATGTGCATATACTCTGAAAAACCAAATCATGATGAGTATGCTTTCACAGATACTGAATATCATGTATACCGAAAGTGTGCGTGAAAAAGAAGGCGGTACGTACGGAGTAAGCGCATTCGGCAGTCTGACCAAATATCCAAAAGAGAAAGCGGTTCTGCAAATCTATTTCGATACCGATCCTGCCAAACGTGCCAAAATGACGGATATCATTTTGAATGAACTGAATCAGTTTGTCGACCAAGGACCGTCTGCCGAAAATTTGAACAAGGTAAAAGAATTCATGCTGAAGAAATACAAGGAAAATGCCAAAGAAAACAGTTATTGGGTAAATATACTGGGTGAATATTTCTGGGAAGGGACAGATATGAACACCGGCTACACAAATACCGTAAACAGCATTACCGCTAAAGATCTGCAAGAATTTACCAAAGCCTTGTTGGAGCAGAATAACCGTGTAGAAGTAAGCATGACCTCGGAAGAAACAAAATAATCCAAGCCTATGCTTCTATCTATTATAAGACAGAATCAAAAACTTGCGGCCAAGCGGAATCCTGCATTTGACAGGAACCGCTTCGCCAAGTTTTTAATTTACTTTATGGTCGCTTTTTGGGCAGCATACCTCATCTTTATCGGGGTCATGCTGTCCTTTGCTTTTGAAGATATCTTTCCCAGCATGGAACCTTACCATATTATGAACCAAGGGTTGATTTATCTTCTGATACTTGATTTCCTGTTACGCTTCATGCTCCAACCGGCCATGTCACAAGAGATCAAGCCCTATCTGCTTATGCCGGTAAAAAAGAATAAGCTGGTGGATACCCTGTTACTACAATCCGGAATCAGCAGTTACAATTTCTTCTGGTTTTTCCTGATCATACCTTTTGCTCTGCTTACGATTATCCGTTTCTACGGACTCACGGGCATCCTATGCTATCTGTGCGGCATTTGGCTTCTGATGGTTATGAACAGTTATTGGTATTTGATATGCAAAACTTTACTGAATGAGAAACTGCTTTATATACTTCTCCCGATCGGAGTATACGGATTATTAGCGGGAGCTGAATTTATTCCCGAAGGAAACCCGGTTTCCACGTTCATGATGAATTTGGGAGAAGGATTTATAGAAGGAAACATACTCGCCTTTCTAGGTGTCATAGCAGCCATTCTGTTACTTCTGCTAGTAAATCGCAAGCTACAGCTGCACTTCATCTATAATGAAATAGCCAAAGTGGAAGACACCAAGATGAAGCATGTATCCGAATATAAATTCCTGGACCGCTATGGTGACGTAGGTGAATATCTACGTCTGGAACTAAAACTGTGTTTCCGTAACAAAACCGTAAAGACACAATTCCGCATGGGATTTATCATCATGCTGGCTTTTTCGGCACTGATTGCCTTCACGGATGTGTATGACGGAACAGGAATGATAAATTTTATCTGCATATACAATTTTGCCATTTTAAGTATCATGACCCTGGGGCAAGTGATGTCTTTTGAGGGCAACTATCTGGATGGTCTTATGAGCCGTAAGGAATCTATCTATAACTTGCTTCGTGCCAAGTATTACCTGAACTGCATCATCGTGTTCATCCCTTTCCTGATTATGATGATCCCTGTAGCTAAGGGCAAGATACCCTTCCTCATGGCTCTATCCTATATGCTGTTTACAGCAGGATTCGTATTCGCCATGATGCTGCAACTGGCTGTGTACAATAAAAAGACACTCCCGTTAAACGCCAATGTCATGCGAAGCAATCGGGGAAGTTCCTTATTCCAGACCATTATCATCTCATGTGCTTTTTTCCTGCCCTTGATTATCAACAAAGCTCTGACGGCTTTCTTTGAACAGGATACAGCCTGCATCATCATGATGATTATAGGGTTGTTACTGATTGCAACCCACAATATTTGGATAAAAAATATCTATAACCGTTTCATGAAGCGCCGTTATGAGAATATGGAAGGCTTCCGTGACTCACGTTAAAACGAATTGCGTATGAATATCATAATAAACCAATTACAAAAGAACTTTGGCCCGAAAGTGGCTGTAGACATAGAAAATTACTCCATTCAAAGCGGTAACATGTTGGGACTGGTGGGCAATAACGGAGCAGGAAAAACGACCCTGTTCCGCCTGATGCTGGACTTGCTGAAAGCCGACGGAGGCAGTGTACATATCGGAAACATCGATGTGAGCCGGAGTGAGGAATGGAAAAATATAACGGGAGCTTTCATTGACGAAGGTTTCCTGATAGATTATCTTACCCCCGAAGAATATTTCTACTTTGTAGGAAAAATGTACGGGTTAACAAAAGAAGAAGTAGATAAACGTGTCGCTAGGTTTGAACGTTTTATGAATGGCGAAGTCATCGGACAAAAAAAACTGATTCGTAACTATTCGGCAGGCAACAAACAGAAAATAGGTATCATTTCGGCTATGCTGCACCAACCGCAGGTACTGGTTCTAGATGAACCGTTCAACTTTCTGGACCCTAGTTCGCAGTCCATTATCAAGCATTTACTGAAAGCTTATAATGAAGAAACCGGAGCCACCATACTGGTATCCAGCCATAATCTGAACCACACAGTAGATATATGCCCACGCATCGCTCTGTTGGAAAACGGAAAGATTATCCGAGATATTGACAATAAAGGGAATTCCGCCGAAAAGGAATTAGAGGACTATTTTAATGTAACAGAATGAAAAAACTACTATCCCATTTGCTGGTATTAGGTACACTGGCCATGTTGTTGGTTTCATGCGGTACCTCTGCCCCACGTTATAACTACAAAGAACTGGCGCGTGCCTCCATCCGTCTGAATATGGATATTGACATGAAAGACAATCACCAACTGTACGTAGAATCAGCAGCATGGCTGGGAGTCCCCTACCGTGGCGGTGGTAACAGCAAACGGGGAGTGGACTGTTCCGGACTGACTTCACATTTATATAAAAAGGTATACCACAAAAAATTGAAACGTAATTCGGATGACCAACGTACCCAAGATTGCCATAAAGTAAGTAAGAGAAACTTGCGCGAAGGAGATTTGGTATTCTTCCATAACGGCAGAAAAAAACGGATTGCCAGTCATGTAGGTATTTATTTGAAAGATAATAAGTTCATCCATGCCAGTACCAGCCGGGGAGTCATAATCAGCAGCCTGAATGAAGATTATTACCGTAAACACTGGTTAAGTGGAGGCCGTCCTTGACAAGATCCTTGCGGACAATATATTCATTACACTAAAATGAATTTAATTTGAAAGAATGAAATACACAACATACCTTTTTGATTTTGATTACACACTAGCCGATTCTTCACGCGGCATCGTTATCTGCTTTCGTAATGTACTGGAACGCCATGGGCATACGGGCATCAGTGATGAAGCCATAAAACGCACCATTGGAAAAACACTGGAAGATTCATTCAGTATTTTGAGCGGAATCACTACTCCCGAAACATTAGCCGAATATAAAAAAGAATATGTAAAGGAAGCAGATACATACATGACTGTCAACACTTTCTTTTTTCCTGAAACGGTTACCGTGCTGAAAACACTGAAAAGCCAAGGTGCCCAAATAGGTATCATTTCCACTAAATTCCGTTTTCGTATCCGCGAAATGGTAGACCAACATTTTCCGAAAGATTTTTTTGACATTATTATCGGAGGAGAGGATGTAAAGCAAGCCAAGCCAGATCCCCAAGGTATAAAAAAAGCACTACGCCGGCTGCATCGCCGGAAAAGCGAAACACTCTACATCGGTGACAGCACAGTGGACGCAGAAACCGCCCAAGCAGCCAAAGTAGACTTCGTAGGTGTGCTCAATGGCATGACAACCCGCGAAGAACTGATGGTCTACCCACACCGGCAAATACTAGACAATCTTTCGTTACTTCCATTAATTCATAAATTCACCCCTTACGAACCAGACAAACATTTTCCGGAAAAGTTCTTTTATTCTTCCTGTTTTCCCCAAAAAATAGTAGCCTTCTACAAACTGCTCCATCAAAAACAAATAAGAGGGAAACATGAAATAAAAGAAAATCCGACATGTTGCGTCTGTAAGAACTGCAGAAACACGTTTCAAGGAAATTATTGTCCCCATTGCGGACAAAACCGCCACACGCCACGTTTTACCATACGAAATGCCTTTCAGAATATTTTAAGTGGGTTCTTTAACATAGACCATGGTTTCAGCCGTAACCTGATAGAACTACTCTACCGACCAGGATACATGATACGGGATTATCTGAAGGGAAAACGTGTACATTACTATAAACCATTTCAAACCTTGTTCGTTCTGGCTGCTCTATACATCATGGGCGTACAACTCATTGACCCGGCAGCGATAAAACTATCGGAAAAGGAAATGGAAGAAGAGCCTACTATCGCCAGCCTGATGGACGACATCAAGTACCAACAGGAACAGACATCAGACAGTTGTACCAAATATTATCTAGGACAAAGTATTACCTATGCAGACAGTGCACAGTGGGCCCAAACTCACAGTTTATCAGAATCAATACAAGCACAAATCGATGCAAAATTCAGCAATCAAGACCCCAATGAGCTAAAAAAAGAAATAAGCAAACAAATAAAAAAGGAGCTTAAACAAAAAATAAAAGCAAAAAACGGCGAGATTGATGACTGGAGAGGTCTGATGAAAGAAATTGGTACGACTTTGGCAAGACAAGATAGCTTACGGATGGCCACTTTAGGAAGAGAAGCCAACAAACAAGACTCAACCATATCGGAAATAAGAAAAAACATATTGGCAAACATGGCCCAACAAGATAATCCCTATGAAGATCAAGATATCTGGAATGATTTGAGCGAAGCCGGAAGTGAAATGAAAAATGTCTTTAACGAAATGACTAACAATTATTTCACAGAAAATAGCTTTCTCTCTGCAGTCGGTAACCTGATGAAAAGTTGGATACATGGCAACAAAGCCTTCAGCATCCTTGCTCTGCTCCCTCTTTTTACAATAAGCACCCGGTTAAGCTTCTGCCGGACCTCTATCGGACGTAGACTAAATCTGACGGAAAACTTTTTTGCACAAGTTTATATAGCCTGCCAAATCTTATGGATTTCTTTACTGATCCTGCCATTTACCGGAACAGCACATTTGAATGATATTTTTGATTTAAGTTACAAAGCAATCTTTATATTATTTGTCTGGGATTACCGCCAACTGTTCGGACTTTCCTGGTGGAAAAGCTTCTGCCGTACAATAATCATGTTTTGGTATTGCTTTTTGGGACTGTTGCTAGTCTGTTCTATCATTATAGGCATCATTGTATTGATAGCCTATATTATACAATGGGGTAAATAAAAGTACAATCACACAAACCTTATTTATACAATCGCGCATCCACAAAATGCAATATGAATAAAAACATTGAGTACAAGAAAAAAGAAGATGTTTTTTCTTTGCAGATATAAATAAATATAGTAATTTTGTGCCCGATTTAGTCCGATGAGGTAGAAAAGTGAAGGCAGTGATGCATTCCACCTTACGGAGAAAACCGTTTAATATTATAAAAAGATGTACGTAATTGTAGAAATTAACGGTCAGCAGTTCAAAGCTGAAGAAGGCAAAAAACTGTTTGTACACCACATTCAGAACGCAGAAAACGGCGCAACTGTTGAATTTGAAAAAGTATTGTTGGTAGACAACAATGGAACAGTAACTGTAGGTGCTCCTACTGTAGAAGGTGCCAAGGTAGTTTGTGAAGTAGTATCTCCGCTGGTAAAAGGCGACAAAGTACTTGTATTCCACAAAAAGAGAAGAAAAGGTTATAGAAAACTGAACGGTCACCGCCAGCAGTTTACAGAGTTAACTATTAAACAAGTTATTGCTTAATCATTTAAAATTTAAGAAGAAATGGCACATAAAAAAGGTGTAGGTAGTTCTAAGAACGGCCGTGAATCAGCAAGTAAGAGATTAGGCGTTAAGATATTTGGTGGACAGGCTTGTAAAGCAGGTAACATCATTGTTCGTCAGAGAGGTACAGAATTCCATCCGGGTGAAAACATCGGTATGGGACGTGACCATACTCTTTTCGCTTTAGTAGATGGTACAGTATGTTTCAAAGTAGGTCGCAATGACAGAAGATCTGTTTCTGTTGTTCCGGCTGTAGAAGCATAATCAGTTACAAAATAAAAAAAATTGAAAGACTCTTCATTCCTTGAAGAGTCTTTTCTTTTAGAATACCCTGAACACTAAGACCTTACCTTCAGTCCGGATTATAAAATGCCTGGCCAATGCCTCATTCAAAGTCCCTTGCCACCAATTGGTAAACACAGACAAAGGATAAGCCAACCCTTCGGCAGATAAAGCCGTACTATTCATATTAAAAACAGAAATCTGCTGACCGATATAAGATTCAAACATACTGTCCTCCCTTATGGGAACAAAGATACCATAATCAGTCATCATACTAACCTCCGCCTGCTCCATATAATCCGCCAGCAAGCTGACATTCCCTATTGTATGATCTTCTCTTTTTCCTGTAGCCCCCATGATAGTAATACGCTTCCTCTCCTGTGACAGGCAGAAGCGAAATGCCTTACTCAAATCATTTGTTTCCTGCTCTGCCTCACTATGAATCAACGAAGCATATCGCTCTTTAATATCCGGCAATAAAGAATCGCCATCGCCAACAATGGCTTCCGGCATTCTACCTGAACGAATATAAGTATTTGCTGCCCCGTCACAACAAACCACATAAGGACACTGCCTCAACCACTCCAGTGCCAACGGATGGGAAGGGAAATCACCATCAGCCAGAATAATTGTTTCCGGCACGTCACATCCTATCGGTAATTTATACTCTTTCATAAGATAAATTCATTAATTGTTTCCACTTCAAATAACCGAAACAAGCGATTACCGCATAAAGTCCATACAAAAAAGAAGTGAAATATAAATCTTTGTAAATATAGATACCACAAGAAACAGCATCAACAACCAGCCATGCCAACCATTGTTCCACATATTTATGTGCAAGCATCCACATGGCAATAATACTAAGTGCTGTTGTAAAACTATCCCACCAGGGCACCGTACTATCTGTACAAGTTTCGAGAATAATCCCTATCAGCACAAACACCACAAGCAGCACAACAAACATAGGCAACAGCAGCTTAGACGGTGTGCCGGAAACAGGCTTCTCCCCTTTATCCGGCGTATGGCGCAACCACATCCACCAACCATAAATTCCAGCCAACAAATAATAGATACTGATAACAGAATCGGCATACAGACCCACTTGATAATAAACAACTATATAAATGGCAGGCATAATGACACTGACCGGCCACAACCAAATGCTCGCCCTATATTCAAACCATAAATAAAGCAGACCGATTAAAGCGCCCGCTATCTCAAGATAATTCATCTTTCTTACTTTTCATTTTCTAATCCGGATGCAAAAGTAACGAATAACTCATACACCTTACCATTTTTTTATCTATCTTTGTCCATTAATTCAAGAAATATCAAAAAGACTGAAAAGATATGCTTACCATTAAACAAATTACAGAGAATACGGAAGAGGTAATCCGCGGACTGGAAAAGAAGCATTTTAAAGATGCAAAAGCAACGATAGAACAAGTGCTTGCATTCAATGACAAAAGACGTAGCACGCAGAATCAATTAGATAAAAACCTGGCAGAAGTGAACTCGCTCTCCAAATCTATCGGGCAACTGATGAAAGAAGGGAAGAAAGAAGATGCTGAAACAGCTAAAGCACGTGTAGCCGAAATCAAAGAAACCAGCAAAGCTTTACAAGCAGAAATGGACAAAGCACAGGAAGACATGACCAACCTGCTTTACACCATTCCCAATGTTCCTTATGACAGTGTGCCCGAAGGTGTAAGCGCTGAAGACAATGTGGTGGAAAAAATGGGCGGTATGGAAACCGAACTCCCCAAGAATGCGCTTCCCCATTGGGAACTTGCCAAAAAATACGACTTGATAGATTTTGACCTGGGCGTGAAAATCACAGGGGCAGGTTTTCCTGTATATAAAGGTAAAGGGGCACGTCTTCAACGCGCATTAATCAATTTCTTCCTGGATGAAGCCCGCGCTTCCGGTTACGAAGAAATCATGCCACCGACGGTAGTAAACACCGCATCGGGCTACGGAACAGGACAACTTCCCGACAAAGAAGGACAAATGTATCATTGTGAAGTAGATGATTTGTACTTGATTCCAACCGCAGAAGTTCCTGTAACCAATATCTATCGTGACGTGATTTTGGACGAAAAACAATTGCCTATCAAGAATTGCGCATATACTCAATGTTTCCGTCGTGAAGCCGGATCTTACGGCAAAGACGTACGTGGGTTGAACCGTTTGCACGAATTCTCAAAAGTAGAACTGGTACGCATTGACAAACCCGAACATTCCAAACAGTCACATCAGGAAATGTTGGACCATGTAGAAGGCCTGTTGAAGAAATTAGAACTCCCCTATCGCATTCTCCGCCTTTGCGGTGGTGATATGAGTTTTACAGCTGCACTTTGCTTTGACTTTGAGGTTTATTCGGAAGCACAACAGCGTTGGCTGGAAGTAAGTTCTGTATCCAATTTCGATACGTATCAGGCTAATCGCCTGAAATGCCGTTACCGTTCTGCCGAAAAGAAAACAGAATTATGCCATACTTTGAACGGTTCCGCACTGGCTTTGCCGCGTATTGTTGCAGCCTTATTAGAAAATAATCAGACTCCGGAAGGTATCCGTATCCCTAAAGCATTAGTTCCTTATTGCGGATTCGAGATGATTGACTAATAACAGCTAATTACATATATTGAATGTCATTCTGAGTATTATTCAGAATCCGATCTTTCCCGACAGATTCTGTCTTGTATGCAGAATGACATTCTTTTTTTATTATTTCAACCTGATTACTAACCATTTAACCTATTATTATGAATACTTCACAGAAAAATTTCATGGTACCTCTTGCCTTTGTAGGCATGATGTTTTTTGCAATTGGTTTTGCATTGGGCATTAACTCTTTCCTAATGCCGGTATTAGAACGGTCAATGGAAATGTCGGCTTCAGAATCCAATCTTCTGCTTGCCGCCACGTTTGTTCCATTCCTAATTTTTGGTATACCGGCCACCAAATGCATTGAAGCCATCGGTTACAAAAAAACAATGGCTCTTTCATTCATCATTTTCGCGATCGCTTTCGGATTATTCATCCAAGCAGCCGCAACAGAATCTATTGTATGGTTTCTTTTCGCCTCATTCATCTGTGGTGCCGCCAATGCAGTACTCCAAGCGTCAGTAAATCCATATGTAACTATTCTTGGACCTATAGAGTCTGCCGCAAAACGTATTTCCATCATGGGTATTTGCAACAAACTGGCTTGGCCTGCTACTACTCTTTTTATTACCTTAGTAATCGGCAAAACCATAGACCAAATAAAAATGGAAGATTTGTTCCAGCCATTTGGTATTATTGTCGGTATTTTCGTTGTATTAGGCATTATTGCCTTAATGGCTCCACTGCCTGAAGTAAAAGCTGCCGGAGAGGATGCCGCCACAGATGCGGAAGAAGCGGTTGCCTGTCCGTATGCAGAAGGTAAAACTTCCATCATGCAATTTCCTCACTTGCTATTAGGAGTACTTGCTCTTTTCCTTTATGTAGGTGTGGAAACCATAGCCTTGGCAACTGCAACCGGATATGCCAAAGCATTGGAGCTGCCGGGTGACAATTACGGATTTATCCCTTCCATCGGTATGGTAGTAGGATACATTTGCGGCGCAACCTTAATCCCTAAATATCTGAGCCAGGCTACCGCAATGAAAATATGTGCCATCATAGCCATCATTGGTTCTGCATTAGTAGCAACCATGCCGGCTGAAATTTCAATCTATTGCATATTCTTTATGGCATTAGGATGCTCATTAATGTGGCCCGCATTATGGCCTCTCGCAATGGCGGATCTCGGCAAATTCACCAAAGCCGGCTCTTCATTGCTAACCATGGCTATTGCCGGTGGAGCGGTTATGCCATGGGTGCGCGGTGTGGTTCAAGATGCAACTAGCTTCCAGACCTCCTACTGGATCTGTGTTCCCTGTTTCCTTTTCATCCTATATTATGGAATGATAGGATATAAAATCAGAACAAAGAAATAATCTCTTTTTCACATCAAGAACAAACTGCAACAAAATCAAAAACGGATTTATCATGATAGGATCAGCCGCCCCTCACAAAAGGGCGGCTTTTCTTTTGTCTTTAAAAAATATAATCCTACCTTTGCATAAATTATCAATTTGACAATCAACTCAGAAAAACAACGAACTTATAGTATAGCAAAATGAATAAGATTATTTCAAAAGAACATTTCTCGGAAAAGGTCTTTAAATTGGTCATAGAGGCACCTCTGATTGCCAAGTCACGTAAGGCCGGACATTTCGTAATTGTCCGTGTCGGTGAAAAAGGAGAACGTATGCCACTTACTATCGCCGGTGCCGATCCCGTAAAAGGTACCATCACACTGGTAGTACAGGAAGTTGGTCTTTCTTCTACACGACTTTGTGAATTGAACGAAGGAGATTATATTACAGATGTTGTTGGTCCGCTGGGTAAAGCCACCCACATTGAAAATTTCGGAACTGTAGTCTGTGCCGGAGGAGGAGTAGGCGTTGCTCCGATGCTTCCTATCGTACAGGCCTTGAAAGCTGCCGGCAACCGCGTAATTACCGTATTGGCCGGACGTACCAAAGAATTAATTATCCTTGAGAAAGAAATGCGTGAAAGCTCTGATGAAGTAATCATTATGACAGACGACGGCTCATACGGGCGCAAAGGATTAGTGACTGAAGGCGTGGAGGAAGTAATCAAACGTGAAACGGTAAACAAATGTTTCGCCATCGGTCCTGCCATCATGATGAAATTCGTTTGTCTGCTGACTAAAAAATATGAAATTCCCACCGACGTTTCTCTGAACACCATTATGGTGGATGGAACCGGTATGTGTGGTGCCTGCCGTATCACTGTAGGAGGCAAAACACGTTTTGTTTGTGTTGACGGCCCGGAATTCGACGGCCATCAAGTAGATTTTGACGAAATGTTGAAACGCATGGGAGCTTTCAAAGATATAGAAAAAGAAGAAATTCACAAACTAGACACCGAAAAGCCGACGACTTGTGAAGCGACTAAAGAACTGGACGGCCGGGATGCCGAATGGCGTGCAAGCTTACGTAAAGCCATGAAACCTAAAGAACGAATGGCTATCCCCCGTGTAAAAATGAACGAACTGGATGCAGAATACCGTTCACATAGCCGTAAGGAAGAAGTCAATCTAGGTTTGAATGAAGAGCAAGCTGTAACGGAAGCAAAACGTTGTTTGGACTGCCCCAACCCTACTTGTATGAACGGATGCCCCGTAGGAATCAATATCCCGAAATTCATCAAAAATATAGAACGCGGTGAATTCCTTGAAGCTGCCAAAACCTTAAAAGCAACCAGTGCATTACCTGCTGTCTGCGGGCGTGTATGTCCTCAAGAAAAACAGTGTGAATCACAATGCACTCATCTGAAAGCCGGACACGAAGCCGTTGCCATAGGCTATTTGGAACGTTTTGCTGCTGATTACGAACGTGAAAGCGGTCAAATATCCGTACCGGAAGTAGCGCAAAAGAACAACATAAAAGTGGCTGTTATCGGTTCAGGTCCCGCCGGACTCTCATTTGCTGGAGATATGGCTAAACAGGGATACGATGTCACTGTATTCGAAGCTTTACATGAAATAGGGGGTGTATTAAAATATGGGATTCCCGAATTCCGCCTACCCAATAAAATCGTAGATGTAGAAATTGACAATTTATCCAAGATGGGTGTCAAATTCATGAAGGACTGCATCGTAGGAAAGACAATCAGTGTGGAAGACTTGGAAGCAGAAGATTTCAAAGGTATATTTGTAGCATCAGGTGCCGGGCTTCCCAACTTCATGAATATCCCGGGTGAAAATTCTATCAATATCATGTCTTCCAATGAATATCTGACTCGTGTAAATCTAATGGATGCAGCCAGTGAGGATTCAGATACTCCTGTAACATTCGGCAAACGTGTAGCAGTAATCGGCGGTGGTAACACAGCTATGGACTCTGTCCGCACAGCACGCCGCTTGGGAGCAGAACGCGCAATGATTATTTACCGCCGTTCGGAAGAAGAAATGCCTGCCCGCCTGGAGGAAGTGAAACATGCTAAAGAAGAAGGTGTGGAATTCCTGACTCTGCATAACCCCATAGAATATATTGCCGATGAAAAGGGGCGTGTGAAACAAGTCGTTTTACAGAAAATGGAATTAGGCGAACCAGATGCTTCCGGCCGTCGCAGTCCGATAGCTATTCCAGGAGCAACAGAAACCATTGACATTGATATGGCGATAGTCAGCGTAGGCGTCTCCCCTAACCCGATTGTTCCCAGTTCCATCCCGGGATTGGAATTGGGACGCAAAGGAACAATTGCCGTAAATGAAAATATGCAATCGTCAATCCCGACTATTTATGCCGGTGGCGATATTGTGCGTGGTGGAGCTACAGTTATCCTTGCAATGGGTGACGGACGTAAAGCAGCTACTTCCATGCATGCACAACTCTCCTCCAAATAAATATTATCATTTTCACTAATTTAGCCCGTTATTAAAAATTAACGGGCTATTTTTATTCTATACCGAAAATAAATCACACAGACAGAATGGACCCCATAAATCCATATAGACCTATATCGCCTATCTGACCAATGTACTGACATCAATTGAAATACATACCATGAATATGAACCCTGTCACTATATCTGGAAATAAAATACAAAACTTGATTACCAAATATTGAAGTAACTATCTAAATGTCTATATGAAATGTGCTCCATGACAACAAAAGAGGTGTAAACGAATCCTTTTATTAACCAAATAAAATTTAAAGTATTCACATTATAAACAATTAATAACTCAAATTTAACCAGCATTAAACTCACTCCAGATTACTTTTGTTACCAATTATAACCATAAAGAAAAAACGAATGACCCAAAGGGTAAATTTTAGCATATTATTCTGCACTATCAGTATACTGACAGCACAAGCACAATGGAACAAACAGGACTCGATTCGTTTACAGGAGCTATTGAATGGAGATGGAGAACTAAAAATCAACACAGAAGCCGTAAAGTCTATCCATTTCGACTTTCAATCGGACAAAGACAATATAAAAGGTACTCCAATCATGTCCGAAGACAAACCGTGGATGAAGTTTCTGAAAGACTTGCCTAAAAACTTCGGCGACACAACCAAATGGGTACGCCCTAACTTTGTGCGTCTTACTCCCTACACTCCTTACACCACATGGCATGAAGATCCGGTTAATGATCCCATTTTCTTGAAAAGAAAAGACTCTCTGACAATATCATGGAAACTAAATATCAAACTGATTCCCGGTTTGCAAAACGGCTATGTAATATTACCTGCCGGCATGGATCAAACGGTAACTCCCAGTAATAACCCATTAATAGGAGGACTGGATACCGACAAATTCCTGTATGAATCTTTAACCAAACGAGGACGTGCCATCCGACGTAATCGTAATCGTGCCAAAGGTTGGAAAATCTATCAAAGTTACGTACCAACCCGACAGGATTCCATCTTGTTTCCTAGAATCAGCAAAGTATCTGAACAAGATTCATTGCCCAAACAAGACACTTTGCTTATCAAAAAGGATTCAGCAATTATTAACCAAAACTCATTACTTCTTAAAGACAAAATAAACGGCAAGGACCAAACAGAGAAAAGCCGCTAAATGGTTCCACTTCAGTTCTGTTTTAAATGCCCAAACAGAAAATAATGTAAATACAGCCAATGTGATGACTTCTTGAATCACCTTGAGTTGCATAATATCAAACGGTCCTCCACTATCTTTAAACCCAAGACGATTGGCAGGAACCTGAAGACAATATTCAAAAAAAGCAATTGCCCAACTAAGTGCAATCACACCAATCAACGGAAGGGCTGCAAACCAACTGAACTCTTGTCGCATTTTTAAATGACCATACCAAGCAAACGTCATAAAGACATTTGAAAAAATCAGCAAAATTACTGAATAAATACCATGAGACAACATATATTCTAATCTATTTTTTATCTGGAAACAATCTGCCTATAATATCCATTATGCTTTTAACAACTGCATATCAACAAGCATTTTGGGAGTGCAAAGATAATGGAAATAATCGAATTAAGAATAATACAATGAGTTATTGCCGCAACAAGCATGTTTTATTTCCGTTGAACAAAAAAGCAACCAATTCCACTCTTTCAATCTGCTATTTGTTAAGAAAAAAGTTCATTTGCTAAACCATGTTATAACAAGCTTTTTTTCTTTCTAAGAATTTGGACCCATCTCAGAAATTCGTATATTTGCACTGTGTTTTTCATAGTATTAGATTTAAGGTTAACAAAAGATTGGCTGTCTGGGAAGATAGCCTTTTTTATTTTATCCTTGTTAGCCCCCCCAAAAAAAGTGTCACTGCTAAAAATGAAAAAGGCAAAAACCAAAGTAAGATTGCTTGCAAAAATATAGGGAATGCCAAAGTATGTTTTTCCCGCATCAGAAAACATGTTTGTACACGTATATTCCCATATAGTTATACATACGTACAGACTTGTGCGGACGTATGTATAATTATATGTCCAAAATAAAATTCCATATCAAAGACAAGGGCGTTTTTTTAAAAGGCGGTTATCTTTTTTAAAAACGTCTTGATCTTTTTTACCGTTACCGGAACTTTGTAAACCGTCATTCTATGGAAATCCCCCCCCTTATGCACACTTCTTGCGAGAAAAAAGCCTGAAAACACCCTACTCCCTATCAAGCCTGAAATAGCCCACAATATATGTATATAACTGAGGACAAGCATGTTACACGAAAACATATTTTAGAACGCTATGAGAGCATGAGAGCATAAGTGAGAACAAATATTTTTACTATATGCATATAAGTTGTTTATAATTAGTCTGTTATACAGACAGTGAGGGCATGAGGGCATAAACATCCGAACTTCCTCAAGAGAAAAACTGATACGTCAAGAACATTTCTGAAAGCTGTCAGAGAACAAAACAATCCTTCAAGAACCAAAGTCCTTCCCCACGATTTTGCAGATGAACCTCAAACAGACCGAAAAAACCGCTTTTTAAAAACTTGTTTTTCAATTGAAAGGACAGAGAAGCACTCTTTACAAGGCAAAGTCATTTAAAAAAAGAAATAAAACATTGCCCGCAAATAAAGTCTTGCTAGCTTGTTCAAGAACTTTCTATTTATCACAAACTTCAAACTTTATTAAATCATTAAACCATTTCTACCCGTATTTGTCATCTAGAAAACAATAAATAGATTAGATTATGGAAAAAATTATTGAGAGAAATGTCCCTATTGCAGAAGAGAATGTAACATTATCAGGACAACCGGCAACAAATATGTTCGAAGACTGGAGTGAGAACATAACTGAAACAGATCTTTTGCATGAAGAAAAAGATAAAGGATTCTCCCCTAAAAAGAATCCCAAAAAACTAATGAAAGAAATGGATCAGATAGTACAGGATGACATTAAAAACATTCATTAATAACTATTCATCCAATCCCCTTTACTATTTTACATTTGTCCTAGGCTAGTGTACAAAAATCACTTGGCGAAAAGAGTATAAGGACAACTGAATACAAATAAATTGGAAACAGCTGCCATAAAAAACAGTTGTTTCCAATTTCAATTATGAACAAAATCTCTATGACGGCAAATTAATTAAGATAACAACACAAGTCTTGATGCCATCCTGTTGGAGCATTATTCACCTCAACAGGGGTAAAATGATTTATCGCAATCACATTCTTCACTCCACGTACTATATCTTTTGCAAACAACGCTGCAAGTCCTAATCCCATTACCCATACTAACACAACAAAAAACTTTCTCATATCCTAATATATTTAAATGGTTATTCTTATGACAAAGAGAAAACAAAGCCTATGCCAAAACAAGACAGGCTTTGATTATCAATTAAATACATTAAGAATAAGCTATTTTCAAAGAAAAAGATCCACATTTTCATTGTAGAATATTTCTACACTTTCCCCAACAAACCAGACATGTACATCACCTTGTATCCGGCACAACAAACAACAGGAAGGATAACTTTATAACATTCTTCCTCATCTAAATACATTAATAATATTGATAGTTGGTTAAGCTGCACACAAGTACAAACAACTAACTATAAGCAGTTTCGTTATATTCCCTAATAACAAAACAACCATATTCACTATAAATCGTGTTCATTCATCCCAGGCAACAATTCTTCCTGAATATTTGTCATGCATTTCCACAAACTATACCGTGCTTCAGGATTCATTTTTTCTAGAGAATATAAAACCTCTTTCATATTTGAACGATTCGACAAACTTTCATAAGGACAATCTTTGATCTGTTTACGAAAACCGCGGATACGTGCCATTTCAATTAAATCCGCTTCATGTACCAAGCACATCGGACGAATAATTGTCATCTCAAATTTACGCATCACTAATTTAGGAGGCATTGTACTGAACGCTCCCTGAAAAGTAATATTCATCAACAAAGTTTCCAAGATATCATCCATATGATGTCCTAAAGCAATCTTATTGCACCCCTGCTCCTTTGCCACCGTGAACAAAGCTTTTCTCCGATTCCAAGAACAAAGGAAACAAGGAGACTTCCGAGTGTCGGTACTCGGATCAAAAAAAGTTTCATAATGCACAAACGGCACCCCTAAATCCTCTGAGTAGCCTTTCAGATATTCCAAATCAGATTGATAAGGAATATTTGTCATGCCTACATGCACAGCTATCACTGTAAATTTCGGTTTCAAAATACGTGAACGCCTTGCCAATAGCTCCAACAGAGCCAAAGAATCCTTCCCACCAGAAAGACCTATCAAAATTTTATCACCATCCTCAATCAAGCGATACTTTACCACCCCCTTGTTAAAGCGTTGCTCCAACCTTCGCATTATTTTCTCGTCTTCCGTAAATTGTGCCATACATCTTCTTTAAAAATAGGGCACAAAAGTACATGAAAAGAATGATTTATGGAAGATTTAACAAAATAGAATTATGTAAAGCATGAGAAATCCAATTAATATTTGTATTTTTGAATCTAAATAATACGGATTATAAACTAACTATGTACAAAAAATATATCATTGGTTTATTTACTTTATGCTGCGCAGGCAATGCTGCGGCACAAAGCTTGGCGCAAGCCAAACAACTTTTCCTGAACGGAGAATTTGAACAAGCCAAACCTGCTTTCCAAAAGCTGGTAAAACAAGCCCCTTCTAACGCCAATTATAATTATTGGTATGGCGCATGTTGTTATGAAACAGGAGAAAAAAAAGAAGCACAGCCCTACCTTGAAAAAAGCGCCGCCCGCAAAGTCATTGACGCATACCGCTACTTAGGAAAACTATATTATGACATCTATCGGTTTGACGATGCCGTAGATAACTACGAACAACACATAGAATGGTTGGAAAAGAAAAAACGCCCTACCGAAATGGCTGAAGCAGAGCTGGAACAAATAAAGCAAGCAGCCCGTATGATAAAAGGAGTGGAAAACATTACTGTAATAGACAGCTTTGTAGTCGATAAAAATGATTTTCTAAAAGCATATAAAATCAGTAGAGAATCGGGGGCACTCTATCACGATCCTGCCATATCCGGGACTGTCTATCAGACCGAAATGGGCAATAAAGTACTCTACGGAAACCAAAGCACAGACGGCAAGATGCAACTGTACTCCCGTATCCGTCTGTTGGACGGCTGGAGCGAGCCCGAACCCCTCACGTCCCTTAATGAACAGGGAAATGTAAACTATCCCTTCTTAATGTCAGATGGCATTACCTTGTATTATGCATCGGATGGAGAAGGCTCTTTGGGAGGATACGATATTTTTGTAACTCGCTATGATTCGGAAAATAGCAATTATCTTCGTCCCGATAATATAGGAATGCCATTTAACTCTCCCGCCAATGACTATATGTATGCCATTGATGAATTCAACAATATCGGCTGGTTTGCTTCAGACCGCTATCAGCCTGATAACAAAGTCTGTATCTATGTGTTTGTACCGAACTCTTCAAAAGAAGTATACAATTATGAAAGTACAGACGAACAGATCATCATAAATGCAGCCAGCCTGCGCTCTATCCGTACTACTTGGAAAGATGAAGAGAAAGTACGAACCGGCAAGCAACGCCTGGCAGCCATAATGTATGCCAAAGAATCCGGAGAACAACAAAAAGACTTCACCTTGATAATAGATGATTCTGCCGTTTACCACACATTGAACGACTTCCGCTCTGCCGAAGCACGCAAACTTTACCAGCAAAGAATACAAAAGCAGAAGGATTATGACAACCTGAAGAAAAATTTGGATGACAAGCGCGAACAATATGCCCAAGGGAACAGTGCACGAAAGAAGAATCTGACACCCGCCATTTTGGAATTGGAAAAACGTACTGAACAACTTCTGAAAGAAATGGCCCAACTGGATATCAGTGTCCGCAACGAAGAAATAAAGAAGTTGAAACACTAATACAAAGATATTTATGGAAGTATTTATTATCGTATCGCTCATCTTGGCAGGACTACTTCTCTTTATTGTAGAGGTTTTCCTTATTCCCGGCATCAGTATAGCCGGAATAGCATCAGCCATCTGCCTGCTATATGCCAACTATTACGCTTTCGACACATTAGGACCGATAGCAGGATTCATTACTTTAATAGCATCCGTCCTAAGTTGCATAGCCATTATCGTTTGGTTTATGCACTCAAAAACCATGGACAAGCTTTCTTTGAAGAAAACACTGGATTATAAAATCGATCCCCTAAAAGGAACCCATATCCGCATCGGAGACAAAGGCATAGCAATAACCCGCCTTGCACTGATAGGCAATGCAAACTTTAACGGACACATCATCGAAGTGCGCTCTGCCGATGGTTTGATTGATGAGAATACTCCCATTTATGTAGAAAGAATGGTTGAAGGAACGGTGATTGTACGCAAATTCAACCAATGATAGAGAAATGACTTACAAATACGAATTTATCAGGTTTCTTGATTGACATTCTCATTCAAGCATATTTTAGACAATAGTGAAAACAGCAAAAACTTGATATTGAGCTGTTCAAATATAAATATTTACTTTTAAACAACTGATTATTATGATCGAACCCAACTATCTTCCTTTCATCCTTATAGGAGGTGGAATTATTTTCGTGGTACTATTCTTTCATTATGTGCCATTTTTCCTCTGGCTGTCTGCCAAAGTTTCGGGGGTACGCATCTCATTGGTGCAATTATTCTTAATGCGCATCCGTAATGTCCCTCCTTATGTCATTGTCCCGGCAATGATTGAAGCACACAAAGCCGGCTTAAGCAACATAACCCGAGATGAATTGGAAGCTCATTATATGGCAGGCGGGCATGTGGAAAAAGTAGTGCACGCACTAGTATCCGCGTCCAAAGCCAATATCGAACTGTCTTTCCAAATGGCAACTGGTATTGACCTAGCCGGTCGTGACGTATTCGAAGCCGTGCAAATGTCAGTGAACCCTAAGGTTATTGACACCCCTCCCGTTACCGCTGTAGCCAAAGACGGCATACAGCTTATAGCTAAAGCTCGTGTCACCGTACGCGCCAATATCCGCCAATTAGTAGGAGGTGCCGGAGAAGACACGATTCTAGCACGTGTTGGTGAAGGTATCGTGTCCTCTATCGGATCGTCCGAAAATCACAAATCCGTATTGGAAAATCCTGATTCTATCTCTAAATTAGTACTCCGCAAGGGCTTAGATGCCGGTACGGCTTTCGAAATCCTGTCTATTGATATAGCTGATATTGATATAGGCAGAAATATTGGAGCTGCTTTACAAATAGACCAGGCCAATGCCGACAAGAATATTGCACAAGCCAAAGCAGAAGAACGCCGTGCAATGGCCGTCGCCTTGGAACAGGAAATGAAAGCCAAAGCAGAAGAGGCACGCGCGAATGTAATTCAGGCAGAGGCCGAAGTACCCAAGGCCATGGCGGAAGCATTCCGTAGTGGCAACCTAGGTATTATGGACTATTACCGCATGAAGAATATACAAGCAGATACCTCCATGCGTGAAAATATTGCAAAACCCGAAACAACTTTCGGTAATGAGCCATTAAGTAAATAAAACTAGTATTCAACGATTAATATATTTTTCTTGGATGCGAATGGAACTGCTTTTCTCTTGATAATGCTAATATCAATGAAAGTTTATAAATCCGTAACATCTACATCCAGGAAATAATCTGTTTGCATACTCATTAAAAAGACAAGAAATATAACATTAATTATACTGGCCATTAACCACAAAAATAAAGATTATGAAAAAATATTATGCAGAATCTGAGTTGATTATCAATCCCGACGGCTCTATCTTCCACCTTCATATCAAACCTGAACAGTTGGCAAATAAAATAATTCTAGTAGGTGACCCCGGGCGTGTAGCATTAGTAGCTTCTCATTTCGATACTAAAGAATGTGAAATAGAAAGCCGTGAGTTCAAGACCATTACCGGTACTTATAAAGGAAAACGTCTCACCGTAGTTTCCACCGGTATAGGTTGTGACAATATAGACATTGTGATGAATGAATTAGATGCTTTGGCCAATATTGATTTCAATACCCGTTATGAAAAAGACCACTTGCGCCAATTGGAATTAGTACGTATCGGTACATGTGGCGGATTACAGCCTTATACTCCTGTTGGTACCTATGTTTGTTCTGAAAAGTCTATCGGTTTTGACGGACTGCTTAATTTCTACGCCGGACGCAATGAGGTTTGCGATCTGAAATTAGAACAAGCTTTTATAGATTACATGGGGTGGGAAGGTAATGTATGCATCGCCCACCCATACGTTATTGATGCCGACCGGGAATTAATAGACCGCATTGCGCAAAATGATATGGTCCGTGGCGTAACTATCGCCGCAGGAGGTTTCTTTGGTCCGCAAGGACGAGAACTCCGTATCCCATTGGCCGATCCTAAACAGAATGAAAAGATTGAGAAATTTGAATACAATGACTATCGCATCACTAACTTTGAAATGGAAAGTTCCGCCCTTGCCGGATTAGCACGCCTGATGGGACACAAAGCCATGACTGTATGTATGGTGATTGCCAACCGACTAATAAAGGAAGCCAATACCGGCTATAAAAACTCTATTGATGGTTTGATAGAAAAAGTCTTGGAAAGAATATAATTCCCAATTTAGTTGTCTATATAATATGGATAAGATTCACCGGATCATCTATCAAGACTTATTCTTATTATCATCCAGAAGAAGATTGGCATAAACAGATTTTTTACAGAATAAGCCAACTCTTTTTACCTAACAGGGGACATCGCTTCATAGAAGACCATTTTTTGTAAAAAAACAACAAGATGTCCCCTCATAAAACAAATAAAAATATGGAAACCAGTTTCAAACAAACAACTAGTAATAAAGTAGAACGTTACCGTCTTTTCCTCCCTCAGTTTGAACTTTTAATATCAGATGAAAAAGAAGAAATAAGTGTTTTGGCCAATACTGCTGCTGCTCTTCGGGAAGCCTTCGGCTTTTTTTGGGTAGGTTTCTATCTGGTTAAAGACAACCAACTTATTTTAGGACCTTTTCAGGGAAGCACCGCCTGTTATCGCATCCATAAAGGAAAGGGAGTATGTGGAACCTCATGGGCAGAAGCTCGAACCTTGATAGTGCCCAATGTAGAACAATTCCCCGGACATATAGCCTGCAGTTCTCTTTCCCGCTCCGAAATTGTTGTTCCTATTCTTGCTAATGGACAAGTAAAGGGAGTATTGGATATTGACAGTAATCTATTAAACTTTTTTGATGAAACAGACCGCCGTTATTTAGAAGAAGTAACAGCCATTATAGCTAAAACATTATATTATTAACCAAATGAAAATGATAAACCAAGATACAATCTGTGCCATTGCCACCGCCCAGGGAGGAGCCATCGGAATAATTCGTGTATCTGGCCCAAAAGCGATTGAAATAACGTCACGCATATTTACACCCGCCACAGGCAAGCCACTGACAGAACGAGCACCATATACTCTTACTTTCGGAAAGATTTGTTCCCCAAAGCGAAAAATTAATAATACACTTTTCCAACAAACAAGTGAAATTCCGCAAGAAAAAAGTGAAACGTTACAAAAAACTTCGTCAATTACTTCTTCTGTAGAAGAAGTAATTGACGAAGTTTTAATTTCCTTGTTCCGCGCCCCCCATTCTTATACCGGTGAAGACAGTACGGAAATCATGTGTCACGGTTCATCTTATATCCTGCAGCAAGTTATACAACTCCTGATCTATAATGGATGTCGTGCCGCTCTACCAGGTGAATACACCCAACGTGCTTTTCTAAACGGAAAAATGGACTTGAGCCAAGCCGAAGCTGTGGCCGATCTGATAGCCTCATCGTCTGCCTCCACCCATCGCCTAGCCATGAGCCAGATGCGCGGAGGATTCAGTAAAGAACTTTCTAACCTGCGTAACCAATTACTTCATTTCACTTCGTTAATGGAATTAGAACTGGATTTCAGTGATCATGAAGAACTAGAATTCGCCAATCGTGACGAACTGAGCAGTCTAGCTACCCATATCGAACAAGTTATTGCCCGGCTAGCTCATTCTTTCAGTGTAGGAAACGCAATCAAGAATGGCATTCCTGTAGCAATTATCGGAGAAACGAATGCCGGAAAATCTACCTTACTGAATGCGTTGCTGAATGAAGAAAAAGCCATTGTCAGTGATATCCATGGAACAACCCGTGACGTAATAGAGGATACGATCAATTTACAAGGTGTCACATTCCGATTTATTGATACAGCTGGAATCCGTCAAACGAACGATACAATAGAAAATCTAGGGATAGAACGTACTTTCCAAAAGATGGACCAAGCATATGTCATTTTATGGATGATAGACTCTACAGATGCCCAAAGGCGGTTCGAAGAATTAAAAGCCGACATTCTTCCACACTGCGAAGGGAAAAAGATGATTATTTTATTTAATAAGTCAGATCTGTTACTAGCAACACAAAAAGAAGAGTTGTCAGCCATATTTGCTGACATGAAAGTGGAAAAACTATTTATCTCAGCAAAGAAAAGGGAAAATATAACGATCCTGGAAAAGAAGTTAGTACAGGCAGCTGCCTTACCGGAAGTCAACCAAAACGATATTATCATTACAAATGTACGCCATTACGAAGCATTAACACGAGCATTGGATTCTATTCATAGAGTACAGGAAGGATTGCAATTGGAATTATCAGGAGATTTGGTAAGTGAGGATTTAAGACAATGTATCCACGAACTAAGTGAGATTGTTGCAGAAGGAGGTATAACCTCGGAAGAAACATTGCAAAATATATTTCAAAACTTTTGTATCGGCAAGTAGGATATTGTAATCAACTGCAACGAATTAGAACCAACTATAATGAAGTCGCTGATTTTCAGCGGCTTTTTTATTTGCCAAAAATCCAGCTATAAACAGTTGGATACTGTTGTTCACCATATTTTTCTACCGTATTTCTACCTCGGAACAATTAAGGGCTTTTGCCCGATGTCACACTGACGCATTTGTTGACGTGTGTTGACAATGGTTTACGTGAGTAGACAAAAAGGGAAATTATCCGAGCTGTAAAAAGCTCATGTTTCACTAAAATATGGAGAATACAAAAATGGAAGTAAAAAGAATCTGCCAGTGGTGCGGCAAGCCTTTCATGGCAAAAAAGACCACTACTAATTATTGTAGTCCGCAATGTTCCAAAAGAGGTTATAAACACCGGATGAAGGAACGTAGAATGGAAATGCGCGAATTTCAGGAAATGATGGAGGTAAAGAACAAACTGGAGAGCCAGGAATACTTTACCTTTTCTCAAGCAGCCAAACTAATGGGCGTTTCTCGCCAGTATGTCTATAAACTGGTAAAGGAGGAAAAACTTCGTGCATCAAGGCTGAGTTCAAGAATGTCGCTCATCAGAAGAGCCGACATCGAACTTATGCTGAAAACAAAACCTTATGAAGTTCTCAGACCAAAAGATGAATTTGACGTTACCGAGTATTATACCGCTGAACAGATTGCGGAAAAGTACAAAGTCAACGCCAAATGGGTGTGGACCTATACCCGGCAAAACAATGTTCCCAAAGTCAGAATCCGCCAGTTCAATTATTACAGTAAAAAGCACATAGATGCGGCATTTGCCAAATATAAAACGGATGATGCCTTGACCGAATGGTACACTCCGGAAGAAATCGAGAAAAACTATGGGATGACACGTGTAGCCATCCGTTCACATGTCTATCGCAACAACATCCCTTCAAAGAAAGAGCACGGCCAGATATTCTACTCAAAACTTCACTTCGATCTGTCCAAGAAGACAACCGAAGATGATTCTTCAGAATACTATACCGTACAGGAAGCCATGAAGAAGTATAGTCTCACACGGGATTCTGTTTACGGCATTCTGCAATTCCACGAAATAAAACGGGAGAAAAAAGGGCGCTTTGTGAGATTCCTGAAAGTGGAATTTGACCACATTATGGGCGCCAGATAATGAATCTGTACAGACAGATATACAGACTGGAAAATGATTTTATGCTGAATGCGGTCTGCATAAAGTCATTGTGCATCTTCACCGCAAAATTTAAGTCAACTAATAACATTTGTAACTATGTCAGAATGTAAAACTGTAACTTTGAGAACCCGCCCGTTAAAAAATGGTATGCTTTCCTTCTATCTGGACTATTATCCGGGCTACCGTGACCAGGAAACGATGAAGACTATCCGTCACGAAGGTTTGAACATTTATATCTATGCAAATCCGAAGAACCAGCGGGAACGTGACTTCAATGCAACCATGTCAGAGAAAGCAGAAGCCATCCGATGCCGTCGCTTTGAAGCTATCGTAAACGAACGATATGATTTCTTCGACAAGAGGAAATATAAGGCAGACTTTCTGGAATACTACCGTAAGCAACTTCCCAAGCACGACCAGAAATGGGAATTCGTTTATCAGCACTTCTATAACTTCGTCCATGGCAAATGTACTTTCGAAGAAATTGATGTGGAGCTGTGCAACAAGTTTCGTGAATATCTGCTCAATGCCAGACAGCTAAAACGGGATGGATATATTACACGAAACTCTGCGTCCGGCTACTGGTCCACATTCAGAGGATTCCTGAAAATTCTCTATCGCAATCGGCTGATCAAGGCAAACATAAATGATTTTCTGGAAAAGATTGAACCGGAAGATGTGGTAAAGGACTATCTGAGTGTTGAGGAATTGTACTGTCTGGCCGAAACACCATGCAAGATACCAGTTCTAAAAACCGCTTCCCTCTTTTCGTGCCTGACTAGTTTGAGACTCAGTGACATACTTACTCTCTGCTGGGAGGAAATCGTTGATTTTGCAGCAGGAGGAAAATGTGTACACACCATCACACAGAAAACAAAGACGGAAGACATTATCCCCATTAGTGATGAAGCCCTAAAGCTGATAGCATACTCACCTGAGAAGAAGGGTTTGGTATTCAAAGGTCTGAAAAGGTGCTGGACCCAAGTTCCCATGAAGGAATGGATTCGTTCTGCCGGAATCACAAAGAATATAACATTCCATTCGTATCGTAGAACATTCGCAACTCTGCAAGGGGCTGCAGGAACCGATATCCGTACCATACAAAGTATGATGGCTCACAAGAGCATAACCACGACTCAAAGATACATGAAAGTAGTGGACAGCAACAAGCGTGAAGCGAGCAATAAGATTACCCTAAAAAGGAAAGAATAGCAGTCTGTAGCCTATATAAATAATATGCCTAAAGTATGATTATAGTATGATTTAGAGTATGATTTTCGTACTTTAGGCTTATTTTTCTTAAAATCTCAACGATTATCTGTCACTAATTACAACTATTTGGAAATAGAAAATATATTTGCCATAAAAACTAATACATATAATTACAGAACATGACAAACAATATTAAATTATCGGCACGAAAGACAAGTTTCATACTTGCAGTAAGTTGTATCCTTTTTTCAGTAATTGCAACATATCTGTACATTAATCACCAGATAGATCTGACCAGATATACAACACCTATAATATTAGGAACTGTTGTAATAATCATAACGTGCGGAGGATTACAACGTGTATTCTATATATTCCTTACGGATGAATGTCCGCAGATCTTTTCTGATAATCAAAGAAATTCTATACCTGACAAGGTTATTCCCAAACCAGATATGATAATTGAAGAATGCAATGAACCAACTGTAGAAGTTTCAGATATAGAAATGATTGAAGTTAGCAATGCAACAGAAGTTATTTCAATGATTGAGTTACCGGAAAAGACAAAGAATACTGATACGACAGAAAATAAAGCTGTCAGCTCTGAAATCGTTACATCCATTACAATATCAGAACAGCATGATGATTCGAAAGAAATCAAAGTTTTGGAGCAACAACCTACTTCAGAAGTTAAACCCGAAGCTTTTTCATATCTCCAGGGATTCGAAAGCCGTATGGAAGAAATTCAGAAGGAAGAATTAGAGAGAAAAATAATGATTATAAATGCTATTCATGAATATACCACCTATTCTACCGCAAAATTTCTTACCAAAGAGAATCTGCTTATACTACATGAAAACATAGACCATTTGGCAAGTGGGCAATCAGATTTGTATAAACCCATTCGTTCAAAAATGGAAACTCCTCTTACATCACCTTCATTACGACATTTTGTCTGGAATATAGGCGAACGGTTAGGCATATCATTATCAGAAAGAGCCAATTTCATAAAAACCATATTTCCTAATGAATTAAAAAATGCAACTTTGGGATACCTTGTCAAGAATCTCAAAGATACCATACACAGTCAGATTCCTATTGACAGTCCAAAATATGATGATTTTAAATTTGATTATACTCTTATAAACAAAGCGCAATGTGAGAAAAAAATGAATTAATACAGACCGGAAAATGATTCTCGTCTCCTATTTTTCTGCATAATGTCATTGATTTAGTTTGTGGCGTATTTAAACACAACAAATAAAGACATTATGCATTTTAAAAATTTAACCTTTAACGATTTACCTACAGTCGTAGGTGAATTATGTAAGAGAATTGAAAATCTGGAAACTGTATTGAAAAACAGTCTGGCAGTCCAAAACAAGGTCAAAGAGAACCATCACGTTCCTATGACGGTGGATGAAGTATGTACCTACCTTGGCATATCCAAATCCTCATTTTATTATAAGGTCAAGCATGGGGGCATTCCTGTAATCAAACAAGGTAAACATCTTTTTGTCTATCGTGATGAATTGGACAAATGGCTTGAGACCGGAAGAAAGGTACAGGTCCCACTGACTTTTGAAGAAGAACAGACACAGATGCTTGCTTCCACCCGTCGTAAGGCTAACCCTAAAAACGTGTAAAGCCTATGGACAAGACAGACATTAGAATTCCTACTGACGAGGAATTGACCGCTTATATGGAGGAATCTGCTGTAAGTGCAAACGGAGCTTATGAACAGTCACCGGTTGTATTGATGGTAGATGATGCCGCAATCGGTACACTGGGGAACTTTAGTGCTTCTATAGGCAAGGCCAAAAGCAAGAAAACTTTTAACGTTACTGCCATTGCAGCATCGGCATTGAAAAACGGTACTGTGCTAAAATACCGTTCATTATTTCCAGAGGATAAGCGAACTGTTCTGTACATTGATACAGAACAGGGACGCCATCATTGCCAGAAGGTATTGAGAAGAATTCTGCGTCTTGCCGGACTCCCGGAGGACAAGAATCCAGACAATCTGATTATGCTGGCTTTGCGCAAGTACGCCCCTCCGATACGTCTAGCTATAGTCGAACAGGCTATCGGCACAATCCCCGATCTCGGACTGGTGATTATAGATGGCATCCGAGACTTTCTTTATGACATCAATTCCCCCAGTGAAGCGACCGATATTATTTCCAGATTCATGCAATGGACGGATGACCGCCAGATTCACATTCATACCATTCTCCATCAGAACAAGAATGACGAGAATGCCCGTGGTCACATCGGCACGGAACTGAACAACAAAGCTGAAACAGTCATGCAGGTAGAAGTGGACAAAATGGACAGGACAGTAAGTGTAGTAGAAGCCATTCATATCCGTGACCGGGAATTTGAGCCATTTGCTTTCCGTATAAACGATGAAGTCTTACCTGAACTGCTGGATTCCTATCAGCCCCAGGAGAAGAAAATCGGAAGACCTGCAAAAGAACCGTTTGATCCGTACAAGGAAATTTCTGAAAGTGTACATCGGGCAGCTCTGGACGCAGCTTTTACAAACGTCTGTATTACCAGTTATGACGATTATCTGGAACGGCTGAAGGAAGGATATGCCCTGCAGGACATTAAGCTGGGACATAACAAAGCGGTTAAAGTTGCCACCTTCCTCAGTAACAAAAGGATGGTCATAAAAGAGGGAAAGGAATATAAAATCAACCCAGAAAGCCATTATTGAATCCGGCTTTACTTTATTGGCAGGGTGTACATATTAGAATAAAGCAAAGGCATAAAGACGTTACAGGGAATATTCATCTTCTCCCCTCTTATTGGATAACCAGAATACTTATATCGTTTATGGTAGCAGTCGAAATGCCAATTTCATTTGTATATACGACACGGCTTGCCGTGCAGTTTCAACAGGTATCTGTTGCGAGATATGCCAAGGTATAACCTCCACTCCGTTATGGTTGTACATTGGCGCTCTCGCCGGCTCAGCCACTTCGCCGGTGCGGTACTCGCAGGCTCGCACCTTAACCCGTTATAATATTAGATTCTCATGGAAAAAGAAATAATAAAACAAACAGAACAGAACGAGACTCCGGACAACAGGAGAACCGTATTTATCGGGGCCAAAGTCAGCCCCCGACAGAAAGAACATATCAAGTCACTGGCCGAACAATGCGGAATGACCGTAAGCGATTATCTGCTTGCGCGGGCATATAATTATAAGCCAAAGGCAAGACTCTCCAAAGAAGAAGCTGCACTGCTGCAGAATCTGGACAACTGCCGTGCTGACCTAGTGAAATACACATCAGCCCTTCATGGTATGAGTGCAAGCCAACGGCATATGATGTTCAACCAGATTCCATTTATGGTGAACTGGCTGAAGGAGCTTGGCAATGTGGCAGAAAATGTCTGCCAGTTCCTAAATTCCGTAAAAGAACCGAACAGTATTCCAACCAATAATAAAACTGAAGAATCATGATCGCAAAGGCTAAAGCAATATCGCACGGCATAAATGACATCCGTTATATTACTGGCGAATCACATAATAAAAAACATCCGGAAAAAATCTATCGGGTATTGGACAATATGATGCCATCGGAACCAGATGCAATGGGTGTCTGGAATTCAATGCAACTTACTCTTTCCCGCTTCCGTTCGGTGAAGAACTCAGTCATCAGGATTGAACTTAGTCCGTCACCCGAACATACCAAGGACTTCACCATTGAAGACTGGCAAAAACTTTGGCAGGATTTCGCTACAGAGTTTGACAAACAAGTATTCAAAGACAAGGACGGGAAAGTACGAAACTGTCCGACCAATCTGGCCAACAGCAAATACACAGTCTGGCTCCATATGGAATCTAATAGCGGAGTTCCACATCTTCATGCTGCCGTCTGCCGGATGGATGAAGACGGACAGATCAACAACGACCACAATATACACCTTCGTGCTCAATGGGCAGCGGAAAGAGTGGCAAAGAAACGTGGATGGACAACAGCAAAACAGGTAAGAAATGTCAACATGCCATTTGTTACACGGGATTGTATGAATGTCCTTAAATCCATGTCATCATGGTCATGGGATGAATACAAAGCAGCATTGACAAAGAAGGGATATACCATACATGAGCGAAAGGACGATGATGGTATTCTTCACGGATATGCTATCATGAAAGGAAAGACGAAATACAAAGCTTCCGATCTGGGTATTGGTAGAAACCTGATGGTTTCAAAACTTCCTGCCACATGGGAGAAACTTCATTATAGGTCAGGCATTGCAGCAAACAACAAACCTAAAGACACTGATTCGAAACAGATTCAGAAGCCATCGGCATCCGCTGATTATACCAAATATAAGATCTACAATCAGAATACGGTTCCCTATACACTGAGTCACGAAGGTCAGGAACATCGGTTCTACATTCCAGAAAAGGTACTCAACCATTTTAACGATGAATTTGATTATCGTTTCGTCTCCAATTCACAGGAGTTAACCGATATGGCAGTAGCAATATTTGTCGGATTGCTGGAAGTTCCCAATGCACCAACCGGAGGTGGCGGTGGTTCACAAAGCGAATTGCCATGGAGAGATAAGGACGAGGATGATCTCTTATGGGCAAAAAGATGTGCCCGTGCTGCCATTCGTACCTTAGGCAAGAAACCGAAAACTGGATTAAAACGATGAGCTTATGAAAAAGAAATTTGATTTTACTGCTGAAATGAAGGAAGCGCAGATTACCAAAAGTACTCCTCAAAATGAATATCTTGAGGAAGAAAAACGTCTGCTTGGTATAAACGTAAAAGAACTTGCCGAGTTGAATGACAATGTGTATGGATTGAGGACGGATCTTACCGCATTGGTAGATTTATTAGGAAAATACAAACTGTCTATTACTCAGGATACGCAAGAGCAGGCTGTAAAATTTGGCAATACCGTTCTTGGCCAGTTTATTGACAAAATTGAGATCAAATGCACTGAGGCAGAACAAAGGATTGCTCAAATGGATAATCGTATTTCCCTATCACATAAGGCATTTTATATTTTGATTGTCATTCTAATAACCCTATTCTCTTTCTTGTTCTGTATGATCGTGGCGAATGTAGAATTTTTGCATTCCTGGTTAATTTGGAGGATGGTTGCTGCATGTGGGCTTATAGCGATCTTGGGAATTACGATGGTGATAGTAGTTCATAAGTTACTTGGGAATAAAACCTGATGAAAAAATATTAAACAATAGCTTTCTGTCCTAAAAAATGTGACAAGAATTATAGTTTTCAAGCTGTAACTCTTGTCACACATTTTATTTATTTTTTATTTTTAACTTTTCATTTCAAGCATAGCAAGCATTAACAAAATTGCAAATCGAGTACTTTATTAATTATAAATACTTTATGCCTACATTAGAATTATAATGAACTAAATCCTACACGAAAAACTCAAATTAGCGGGAAAAGAAAAGTTTTGACTTGCAGATAATATTATGTGGTTGGAAATTATTCAAGCTCGGTATATTCCCTATTCTTCAAAGAATCAAAATGTTTAAGTTCCCTATTCATTTCATCTTGATTTATCAAGAAAGAAGGACAAGATTTTGCTCTTGCAGTATCATGTTGCTCAAACCGGTCTATTCCTAAATATTTATACAAGCGGCATAGTTTTCCTGAGCCGTCATAGCTATCAACAAAATTTTTACAGTATAAACAATTCTTAATACCAAATCTTTTATATCCTTGATATTTAACCATTTCATATACTCCAAAAGCAACAGGTGTATGAATGCATATTTCCAAAAGAGATTGTTTCCTAACTTTAGCTATATTCTTACACAAAGATGTGTCTTGATAACATTGTGACTTACCGGATGCATATAGAATATAACGAGAAAATTCTATCTCTTGTGTAATATTTTTAGCATCATAGTCCTCCGACTTAAATCCCCAAAACGTTGTTTCACTTATATTTTCAGATTCTATTCCTTCTAGGAGCCTGCTATCGCATTTGGAGGATTCAATGAAACCATCATCGACAATTCTTTGAATGTCATTTTCAGATTCAATCTTAACTTCAATAATTTTACCACCATTATGCAATTTAGATACATCACTTGCATGAGTAACAAAAAATTCAATATATATAGGCGCCAATTGAGGCTTCTTAGACGAAAATATTTTCAAATCAGAGCGTCTGTTAATTGAATCATACTGTATTTCTTGTTCACATGAATCATAAAACTCTTTTAAATTGAATCTTTTATGAGTTGATATATAACAATTTCCATATCTAACGAATGCACATGTCTTTACATGTGGGCAATATGAACGATACTCAAAACCAACATTAAATACTTCTTTAGATAGAAATGCCTCTTGAACTCTTAATTTTGCCAACTGATGCAACATAGTCTCATATGCATTTTCACAATCTACTCCAGAAGCATGAGCAAAATGATGGACACGTTTCATTCCACCATTTTTCGCTACCAATTTTTCCTTACATGATGGACAATAACAATTACAAAGCTGCCCTGTGTCAACTTCGTCTATATAGACAAGATTACCAATTGAGTTTAATGCGTATGTTAGTAAACCTTTCTGATGCATAAGCAGTACTTCCTCTAAACCTTTTATTAAATTATTATGCTAATAATTGTATAGGTAATCACAGATTTTAATGAATATTTTGTGATCGTTAATTATATAGATGGAGTTCTTTATTTTATACCTTCATAATAAATATTTAGTGGCTATTCTAATCCCCAAAAGTAGTATAAAGTTTGAATATATTCCTTATCATAAGATCTCGCTACTTTTTCTTACTATCTGGTATCATAGAGTTCAACTCGCAAGTATTGCTCACGAGTTGGACTACATAAATTTTCAACTTGTGTTTTAGCCAACATCAAGAGTTTCATGTTTCAATCATTATTAATTCTTTTCTCTGTATCTATAGCCGTTAAATTTCATTTAGAACATTCTACTACTCAAACAATATACACTTGTAGGATTTTATTAATATTTTTACTTATAATACCCTTACTGCACTATCCGTTTTTATATAATATAGCCAATAAAGCATTTTAATAAATCATTATTATATACTATCTAGTCCTACTAGATTCTTAAAGAATCCGTATTCTTCATCTACTAGAGCTCGTCTGTCTAGTCCCATATTCTGATATTCACACGAAGTCTCAGAAACCATGGTACAACCAAAACATGATGCTCTATTTAAGCTATCTTCATTTTCCCAACATAAAGGATCTGAAGAACAATTTACTGCACGTTTCATTGCAGATTCAATAATACTACTAATAAGTCGAGGCTGTCCTTGCCATACAAGGCCTCCCATACTGCCTTCTGCTCCATCTGCTGTATAAATAAGCACGCCACACATTTTGTCTGAGTAATATAGCCGCTCACTCAAACTTGCAGTAGGGTAACCACAAGTAAATTCAAGTTCTTTCATTAACACATGGCTAAATGTATGAAGTAGATAAAATTTAGCTCTTCCGTAAAGAGAAATCTCCTGGTATAAAAATTCTCCTAATGCCCCATTATCAAGTTGACATTTATAATGATCATTTAAATCATTTTCTTCAGCCCACCTTTCAATAGTAGCCATATCAAATGCAAAAAACAAGCCTTCACCATATATTTGATTAGCAGGTAATACATATATGTCAGACGGTATTCCATCAAAAATGGGCTTCATCTCATCACCTGGTGCCACGATCTTCCCACTATCATCAAGTTTAGATGTTGGCATGTTTACTCGACCAAAGCCTAACTGTGTATTTGTAAGAGAAACTGTATTCACCTGTTTAATTGTTTTAAAATATGGCTGTAAAGAGTTAGGAATAATAATTTCATTAAACTCTAATCCTTTAGATTTTCGATTGGGTTCATGAATATCAGTGAGAACTTCAAATTCTGTTAATCGATATGTTGCAACAGGATCATTATCTTCGTCTTCTACAATTAATCCAAGAAACATATTTTTGATATTTTCATAATCAAAATCTGTCAGACTACACTGCCAGTTAAGATTTGCATCCTCAATAAATTCATCACAATCATTATACTTTTTTTTCCAAAATTCTTCTTGAGTCATTTCTGGCCTTCTAGTAACCATTGTATTATATTTCTCAGTTACTTTACTTAACATCATACGAGCCTGATCATTCAACTGCCCAGGCTTTAATGGAATAAAATCTTTAGGAATATATAAACTACTAAAACCACTTGCATAGTATATGCTATTACTAGTTACCATTGCTACTTGCATCTTAGTCTTTTGGCCAGTAGACAAGCATCGTTCATATGCATTATCTTTGTTAACCCATGGACGTTCACCTCGACAATAAGGTTTAATATTCATTATACCAGCTAATGAAACAGAATAACCGCATTTTGAACATTTTAGTGTGCCCCACGATTCTGCTTGGTTACGAGAATTAAGCCATTTAATATTATGCTTACCTCCACAACTACAATCTTCACAGTCGTAACCAAACAATTCGAAACCTGCATCATCATCCATTTTCTCATGTTTAAGAGACGCACAGAAGAACTTATACCATGGGATATCTGATATATGGCCATTTGGGCAAATAAGAATAAGTGGAACTGGTTTTAATAGACCATATTCTACATCATCATGTAAAACTTCAGCCTTTATTTTTCTATAAGTTTTCTTATTAGGATCGCGTGGAGGAACAAAATATGTCATTTTCCCATCATTACATTTACGAATTTGCCATTCTTTACGCCACTCATTAAGAGGTTTGATTTCAGAATTAGCAGAAATAAACCACTGAGGAAAATTAATAGCAGGGATATAAAACATATCTTCGCCTAATTCAGTTCCAAATCGCGCTTTAATAGATTCATAAAGTGGATTACCTTTACGTTGTATTTGATTAAATGAATTCAGTTGAATATGAGGTATTGCAACAAAACATTTTAATTGGGTAAACCCTTTTTTCACATTTAAAAAATCCACAAAACGCGGATCTTCAATCAATTCAACACCACATTCTTCTTGAATTTTTTGGATATTTAATGTTTGTGATTGTATCTCCTTTATTTTATTTGATACCACCTCCACAAATTTCCAGTTATTAATACTTAATGGCATAATAAAACCACCCCACTTGGTAGTAATAATAGATCCTACACCTGCAGCAGTAGACAAGATTTTATACTTGCCCATAGATTGATTATATTGATTCTCTTTACGTATATCCATAATATTATTTATTTAAAATGTGAAGGACAGCTTCAGGTTCAACTAATCTTAATGCGGATGGTACTATCCACTTGCTAGCAGCTTTTTGCTCCGAATAATCATCTGTAGAAACTAACAAAGATACCTCTTCAGCACCTTTTCGTCCAGCTGCATAATAGACTAGAGAATCACCATATTGTTCTGCTTTATTTACCCATTGGTCAAGACTTACATCTATCCATTCATATATGTAAGATAATTGCTCTTTTGTTATGATTTCGCGCTCTAGTGCATGTAATGTAGAATCAAGAGCCTGAGTCCTTGCGTAACGATTCTCAAAATACTTTTTCAGCTCAGATTTTAATTCTGTTGCGATTGGAATGGACATTTTATTTGCATCTTTGCGATCAGCAAGATTCTTGTATAAATGTCTAATTATAGTAGCCATATATAAAGGCATATACTTTTCTACAGCCTTTGGTGAAAAAGGAGTAATGGAGATTGGCTCAACATAATAATATAACTTTTCATGAAATTCTCTAAACCTTTCAAAATGAGACATATCTCGAGAACGAAAAGGATTATGTAACGTTAAGACTAATCCTTCTTTATCACGTGCGACACGAGAGCTTGCTTGAATGTACTCAGCGATATTTCTAGGCATAGAATTAATTATGATTGTATTAAAACGGCTTACATCAAGTCCCACTGATATCATATTTGTTGCTAAAATATAATCAGCAGGAAGAATTGCACTATTATATATATTTGTTTCACCTTCTTTTAAATATGGCAATCGTTTATTAGGATCCCATTTTATTGTTTGTACTTTTGTTAATTCTTTTACTGCATCACCACCAGATAAACGACCAGTCAACTCAGTCTTAGAGAATACTTCGTTATATGCATAAAAACATTCCAACATATCAGTAAATCGAAGTACTCGTTTAAATAAACGACGAGTATACTTAGTAAATTCAAGATAGAATTGAGCATCAGTTTTTCCTACCTCTTTTAATGAGTTGAAATAAGAAATTATCGAATAATAATAGTCTGCAGCCTCTATAAATGACTTATCATTAATCTCTAACAATGCTTTATTTTTACGTTCATACAGTGCTCGATGTACAAATAAAATTGCAGCTAAACGCATTTGAGTAGTCATCTGAGTACGTCCAGTAGGCATTATACCAATATATTTGCGTTTAGAAACGTACGACCAATTATCATTTTCTCCTTGTTTATCCCTTTTATAGAAAGCAAAAAACGAGTCATCATAATCTGTTCCATTTTTAGGAAAGATACAAATATCCCGATCATATAGAGCTCGCACTTGAAAACTGGTATTACGTGTGGTAGCTGTTGATGATATAATCTTAGGACGAATCACAAGCCCATCCTGCCTTTTGTATGAACACAACTGATCAATAGCTGCTTCAAACAAACTTACTGCAGAACCCAATGGACCTAATAACAAATGTAATTCATCTTGAATAATCAAATCTGGTGGATTGCATCCTGTACCATTTCCAAATAAACGTCTAGAATCTGCACACGCTTCATTTACATTAACTCGGCGTGCAAGTTGAGCAAATTTATCTACAGTCCCAAATAGTAATGTTGGCGGCTCTTCATATACATGGTCATCACAAAGTCTGACAGGCAGATAGTTTCGTTTTCCATATGTACATTTTTTGTTACTACATCCAAAATAATAATGATCAACAGATACTTCTTTCTCTCTAAGCAAAGAACCACACCAAGGACAACGATCTAGTGGTATTTGTCCATGTCCTCCATCAGAAACCCAGTTTTTTCGAATTTCTTCAGCTAGATTTTTATAATGATTAGGCAATGAACTTTCTCCAACAAATAGGCCAATAGAAATTTCTTTATCTCCTAAATTGTATTTATCCCATTTCCTAATCTGTTCTAATGCAAGAATAAGTCGTAACGCACGTTGAAATTGTTGAGTTGTAAGTAAGCGTAATGTATAGCGCATTATTGCAGCAACGCCATCGCCAGCTCCATTTTTAAGCAACAATCTACGATTTATTATGACTAATGCAATTATACCCAAATAAGACTCAGTCTTACCTCCACCGGTTGGAAACCATACAAGATCGACTAATTCATTGCGTTTTTCCCATTTTGGATCACACTTACTTTGGAAAATTCCATCAAGATTAAGCAAAATAAACGCAAGCTGGAAAGGTCGCCATGCAGCTACAACTCCAGGAAAAATTGTAGTATCTAGCGCTTTATCTTTATAATATTCAAAACTTAAAATTTTTTCATCCTTTAAGACTTGTTCTTGATTATTACTTTTACTATGCCAAAGCTGCATAAACATAGCAGTATTCATTAATCGAAAAATCTTCATCTTATCAGGATTTGTCAAGAATTCATCAATATTATTCTTTATTCTCTGATAGTCCTTCTCACATTTAGTAATATTCTCTCGTCCAATCGAGTTGCCAGCAGCATCTAATTGCTTTATCCATATTTGATATGAATCAGCAAATTTACGAAGGCCTTCAACAATCTCAGTATCTGTATTAGAAGAAAGGACAGAAAGCCACTTAAATTGAAGATATTGATTATCTTCTACATATTTCTTTGGTAAGAATTTGTTAGTCTTTTCATCAAAAACGTGTTTAGTCTTATCTCGTGGTTCTGGTTCTACATCAGGTGTTTCAACAGACGGCATAAACTCTGAACAAACGTGTATAATTCCATTATTATCATAGTACCAATTTGCAGAACAGATGTGGCCAATAGCATAATCTTCAATATTACGATAAAGATACTGCAAACTGCTTACTTCACAATCATCAAGTTCTGGATTTATTTCGTTTCTATATGGTATAATTTCAGAACTTGAGACGTCAATTTTAACTCCAAAAAATGTTAACTCATTAACCTTCTCTGCAACAATAGAATAGTAATGCTTAGTATCAACCTTAACCTTAGTAGAGTCATTAGCAAGCATTACTTTTAAATATGTCTTACCATTGATTCCCTTATAAATCTGTAACCATATGGACAAAGAAGCTTCGACTTCAGGAGTAAGAGTATACTTTACTATTCCTTTTGTAACACCTTCTTTAGGGGGGATTATGATCTTTCTCTTCCCTGATTCAAAATCAAAAGCAAATGCTGATAAATCAATTTCTTTACAAAAGTTTGTTCCTACCCAGAACCCGAATCCTTTAGAATCACATATGGATAGTATATCTTCAAAATAAGATAAAAAAGTTTCATATTGTTCTATTTTTGCAATACGAACTTTATGTTCTGCAACCTTATCCGGACTCAAATATTCACCTTCTCTGTTTACGTATTTTAGGGATTTAAATAGTCGCTCTTTATATGCACTTAAAAATTTGTTTTTATCTTGGAAAGAGCTATCTGTATAAATTGAATCATATTCTCCATTAGGATTTTTAGCTATAATTGAACAAAAATATTTATTAAGTTCTCGCATTTTATCGCGAAAATCCTTCAAGTCCTGTGCTTTATTTATAACTTTTAACAAACTTAGTTTTTTGTCTTGGTATCTGAAATTCTGAGAAAATAAATCTTTACATTTTTCTATAGAATATACTTTCTCAAAAAAACCATAATCTTCTATATTTACATATAAACGTGTTTTCTCAGATAATTTTTTATAATAACGTCCTGAAATTGTTATTTTAGTACTCGAAGTTAAAGATTTAATGTTTTTAACACAACAAGATATACCTATTCTATCAGGGAATCTACGACTTAGCGAATTAATATCTTCATCCTCTTCTTGATTTCCTAAATCCCTCATGTCATCTCCTTGTTCGTCCGAATCCTCATCTGATAAATTTTCATCACCAATATTTTCATCGTCGTTCATTTCGTATTTTAGATCAGACATAAGTAATGACTGATTATCTTTTCGTGGGAAAAGAATACCTGTACTATAAATAGAGCCTGGCGTTGTATTAAGTACTTCACATACAAGTTCTTTCTCATTTTCATTAGAAACATATACTCCAAAATTATTTCCGCAACCACCTGGACCTATTAACTGTTCCTTAATGAAAGATTCCAATGAATTTCTTTTATCTTTGATCATAACTTATGGATTTAATTAGTCTAAAATTTATAGTGCCGTCTTTTATAAGATCTAAAATAATCTTAATATCATTTTCACTACCAATATTAAGATAATCAAGAACTTCATTACTTAACTCTTTATAGGCTTTCTTCATGTCAGTTTCAAGTAAACAGTGAATTAAAAATGTCCTGAAAATTATATTTTTACCTTCAGTATTTGTACTTATTCTTGACTTTCTATGTCTTAACATTCGAGTATATAATCCCTCTATTTGAAGATATTCTTCAATCACTCTCTTTTGCATACGTCTACTACGAGGAAGTACTGAATTTTCAGATGTGTCTAACCATCGTTTAAATGAAATAAATTGTATCCTTTCAGCTGGAAGAAGTGGTTTCATTATATCATTATAAACAACTTGTTCTCCATATTGTGCTACTCGATGCCCTAAAAGGATCTTCCACATTTCTCGGCTTGATAGTTTCTCTTCATCAGTTAAGCAATACTTTGGATTATTTCGTATCATTAATTCACCTTCACCTGCTCTACGCTCCTCATTATCAAGAAGATCTTCAAGTGGTTGATAAAAATCTGTCAATGGTTGAATTGAAATAACTGTTGGGTCTTCAAAATCACGTAAAACATCTAGAATTGTACAAATTGAAATTTCATCCATATATTTACATAAAACAAAATCATATTCATCTAACACTTTATGCTGACGTGGTCCAAATGAAACTTTCACTCTGTTTTGTTCAACTCCTGATTGCCTGTCACGAACATTTTGTTCATCTTCATCTTCTTTGGGCTCAATACCTATTTTTATCGGTTTATCAGGAAGCTGTATACCGTTTTTCACGTATCTAACACGATAGTTTGAATTTAGAAGTAATCTTAATTGTTCTTCATAGCGATAAGAATACCAACTATAACGAGGATCAAATACAATCTTATTATTTATTTGTAGAACACTTTGTCCAGGATTAAGATGATACTGATCAAAAGAGTTTGGATATATTGCCCAACTCCGTCCCGTACAATGATTAAGCATTGATAGAACAAGGATCTTTTGTTCATGTATTGAATTTAAGAAAACTAAGCCATCTTTATGAGCTTTAAAATTCTTAAATGTATAAAAATTAACCGAAGATGCACCACATTTAGACTGTAAGAAGAATTTTAATTGTTTTTTATAATACACATCTATGTTGTAATCCAAAACTACTGCAATCTCATGGAATTTTATCCAGTTATATAAGATTTCTGTAAGTTCTGTTTTGTATTTATTATAAATAAGTTGTAAAAAATAATCTGTATACTCTTCATTTACCTCAGAATTAAGGTTTAGAATCTCCTCTTTTATCTTTGATAAACTTTGATCTGTAAAACAAATCGCCAATTCATTCCGTAGTTTTACTTCATGAGCAATATCTTGAATCATAAAATCAAATGTATTCTTTATTTGGTATTCTTCTGCATTTATTTCACATCCTAATTCATAGAAATCAATACATGGTTCTTGACGTTCAAATAAGTAATCCATTTCTGCTTTTGTGAATGATATAAAATCACGCGTTTCAGCAAATTTTTCACGTTGCCAGCGTTCTACTAAACTGTGTTTATTTTCGTATATCCTCTGTAGTCTATAAGGTTTTTGCGAAAATAAAAATGCTATAACATTATGAATACCAGCATCATAGTCTTCATTATATTCTTTAATTGTTGAGCGTTGCATTTTCATACATAATTGAATGTTACGCCCATCAATATTTTTCTGAAGAAAAAGGAATATATGGGGGATTTTAAACCTCCCATCATTTTGTTCTATTTTTTTATATACTTCATCCTCATCTCCATTTAAAATGATTAGAGATTTTTCTGTTGAAAAAGAATCTCCAACTACATCTTGAATAAAATGATAATGTCCTTTAGTCTTTAATGAGAGATTATATTCATCAGATAAAGTACGACTATAAAAGAAACATTTCTCATTTGCGTTGGAAGGCATATCTAAAATGTCATCTGTTAAGTATTTTGCAACATCCCGTTTAAATCTAAAATGTTTAGAACATGCTTCACGCTCCTTTTTATTAACTTTTTCTGGCAAATATATAAATGGCTTTGACTTATATGAGGAAAGTATATTTGTACGAGTGCTTTTACCCCAAAGTAACGACATCTTTAATGCAACAAATTCCTCACATAACATCTGAGCCCAATCTTCACATAATGGGAAATATACTATAGGCATTTTGACATCATCACTATATTCCACTTCTCTGTTAATGTAATAATCAATAATATTATTCAGAACACACAACAACTTTCTACCTTCTTTAGTATGTAAATTAAGAGAAGATAGTATATTCAAAAGAGCCTTGAATTCATGGCTTTCCTGTTTTGCTGTTTTTATAAAGTTGTCGTGTAACATATTAATTAGATTTGAGAATAATAATGTCCAAATTCATGATTGCCCGTGTCATACCGACATAAATTTCGAATAGAAAATTATCCCATGAACTCTTGATCTTTGAAGCTGGGATGACAAGTATTATATTGTTATCCTCTAAACCCTTATATTTAAGTATCGTTGTAAAGGCTAACAATTCCTTAGACTTCCTTTCTATAGTTTTTTCAGATAAAACTTCAAGAAATGACTCCATTTCTGCTATTATATCATATACTGAATCATCATCTTCATTTTCTTTATATTTAAAATCAGAATGTATCAGCAATGTTGTAGAAGAAATTTCTCCGCAATATTGAAATAGATGTTTGGTGTGTTCTTTAATAGTTTTCTTTACTTCTCTTACATTATCATGGAAAGATATTGTAAGTCCTGCTATATCATTTCCTTTAAGAGAATCTAAATATAACTCAAAAGCTTCCTGGCAATGTTCAACTGACAATACTTTATTGGCATATTCTACAATAAGTTTATTTGTAGGAACACGTTTGTTCTCATCAAGTATGAAGCATGCTGCGTATTTTGCTATTTTATTAATATTTTCATTCAAATTTCGACTAACATTATTATATCCTTGTTCAAGATCATAAAATACTAGATATCGTCCTTGTTTAAGACCATTGTGTTGTGAACTTAATAGTTCATTGAGCACAATATCAACACCTTTATCAATGACATCTTGTGCTTCATCAATAATAATATAGTCATAATCTACCTTAGTAATTTTACTGAGTTCTTTGCTTAAAAGTTTGTAAACATCATATTGGCTATTCTCACTTTTAATATTAAGTTCTATATTTGTTATTTCCTTGATATAATTATTGAATGTTTTGACAGTACATGAACTTAATCGTTCTTTATCTAAATCAAGCCGAACCTTACTTGCTAGCAGTCCTGTCCAACATAGATATAACCCCTTAAGACCACTATGTCTTTTAATAAATGCTTTAGCCATAGTGGTTTTTCCTGTTCCTGGTCCACCCTCAATTAATATTCTAGGATTTTTTCTCAAACCTTCTAGAATACTTAGATTGTCAATCTGTAACCAATCCAAAACTTCGCGAAGCGAAGTTAGTGAATATTTATAACGATCTTCAATTGATGGAGCAAGTGAGTTTACAATAGACTGTAATTCTGTCTTTGATATTATACGTTTAGAGCGTTTATTTTTACGAATTACACTTAAACAGAAGTCTGCAAAAGAATTATCACTATCTTGATCTAACTTATTCCAAAGTTTATGAGAAAGGTTGATTTGAGAAGAGTCACGTGATATGTCAAGAGTACTATGAGGGAAAGCACATACATAATCAACAAATATTTGATCCTTATTTAATATCCCATTATTTAACAATGCCCATTTATAATCATGAGCTTGCTTAAATGGTGTTCTACTCATTTCTCTTAAGACCCCTTTATAGCTATAATAAAAGAACCCCCTTATCAACTCAATTATACCACCTTTAACTTCAACAATAATTGCACCTTCTTGGCATATAAGGAGAAAATCAATCTGTATTTCATTTTGACCTCCATATGGTATGTTGAAAGTTTTATCATACCACATATACCATGTCAAAGGACTTGCTTCACAATCTCGTACAATACGTTCATACATATCTTTTTCTCCCTGAAGTACATTACCACTATTGTAATTAATACCAATAGTAGAGTCAATTAGAAGAGTATCTTTATGAGATTTAATAATGATTGCCATATTGTTGTGAGTTATTTATAATTTGATTACTTCCAAAGATTTTCGTCTACAAGTTCGGACATTGAATAGTTAAACATGTCTATCAATTCTGCCCTATGATTAGGAAACATTTCTAGAACTTTTATTAGAGACTTTAATGATAAACACATTTTGACTCTATCGTAATATCCATCTCTTATATCTTGTTCAAATTCATCGAATGTTTTTAGCTTTGGCCGTGTAGTTATTTTTAATGTCTTTTCTTCCCAATAAGATTGATTTCTATAACAAAATTGCCAAAAAGACATTTTTTTGTAAAACTGCTGCTGGTTACACCATCTGGCAATTTGGACATAAAAATTTGATACTGGGGCATTATGATAGTCTTCATGCCTCATCACATATCCAACACATCCATATTGCATGAGTATTTTAATTCTTTGAAATAATTCCCAAATGTCTTTATAAAATATATCTACTTTTGTTGGAGACTGTTTAAAACCACAAAACAAATAGAACTTTGTACCTTTCTTTGGATTGTAACGTTTCCAGATTTTAAGTGATTTTTCAATTATCTCATGATCTTTCCAATTATCAAAAGCAAAAATAAAATCACCATGATAACGCGACCGTGATAACATTTCTGCCATTTCTTCGCCATAAGGACTTTCTGCTAACATGCGTTCATCAAGACCTTGCCGGAATTGAAATGGGCGTTTAGTTTCTATAAGTTGCTTCAGTAGTGGTCTCCAAATAGATGGGTCAGAAGCAAGAAAATTGTCATCCCATAAATAGATATATGGCCGAACAAGTTTTCCGTTTTTATCTTTCTCATCATCCAAGAACCATTGTAATTTAGAATATGGTAATATACAATTCTCTAGTTTGTTAACACAGAATGGACAATGTCTTACACAACCACGGGTTAAAAAACCTATTGAATATTTTTGATAATCTTTAAATTTTTCTCGTTTAAAACCTTTCTTAACTTGTTGATTAATAAATTGATCATATAAATGATAGTAAGGCATCTGACGAGACATGCTAATCCCATACTCTTTACCTCCATGAAAGTTTCTAAGAGTATTTAGGAATTCATCATGTTCTAATTGGTTCATATCTTGTTCACGTTTTCTACGATATTCCATTACACTTACTTCATTGGCATAAAATCCAGTTCCTCCACATTTAAACTTCTTTTCTTCCGGTGTTCCTTTTGATCGTATATATAGTTCTGGTAATTTGGTAAACGTAAAGACACAAGACAAATATATTCTTGTATAATGTAAAGTATTTGCCTGAGGATCAAGAATTAATTCAAATGGAATTCCATTATCATGGAAAAATCCTGCCAATTTTAGTAATACAAGATTTGGGTGACGCGTACCATTATCAAGTAGATCCGCATCAATTAGTCCTATTATTTCTTGTTTTTTTGACATATTATTCATTCATTGATTTTATAAAGGCTTTGCCTTTCTCTGTCAATACATAACCGCCTGTTTTACGCGAACCTTGATACTCAATCAAATTAAGATCTTCTGAAATAAGCTGCTTAAGGATTCTATCAATAGTAGGCATTGATATTTTTATTGCATCATGCAAGTCTTTTCTTTTAGCTATTCCTAGTTCTGAAATCTTTAACAGGACACTTTTTATCTTATCATTTATCTTATCATTTATCTTATCATCATCTGAGGAAATAAAATCATCCCCAATCAAGACTCTATCACCAAAACCTTCTCTACAAGGAATCTCAATCAAGAAATAACTTCTCTCTTCATTTGTCTCAATCACAGCAGGATCAGAGCCATTTCTTCTTAATTCGTCTTGTATGGTTGGGATACCGGTTCCTCTACCTTCGGACAACTGAAGTTCTTTGAGATAATCGCCCAAACGACGATTACGGTAGCGGCGTGACTTCAGACGTTCAGCCTTTTGGATAGCATCAATGCTGATGGAACGGTCCGGACCGGCATAACTAAGAATGGAAATCTTTTCTGGCTCAATCGTAATCTCAACCGGTTCTCGTTCTTGATAATCTCTATGATACAAAGCATTAACGACTGCCTCTTCAATTGCTTGATAAGGATAGTTGAAGAAGATTATAGATTCAGCCTTGTCTTTCTGCTTAATGATACGTTTCTTGATAACATTCGTTTTGATATAGTCCAATGCCTGTTTTATCATATCGGGAACAGGGCCAACAATCTTTGGAACCTCAATCATGTTATTGGGATTCTTAATGCAGCCCTCGGGAAAGATAACAATATCTACTTGTGTTGTCGGGAAAAATTTGGCAGGATTCTTACAGAACATCATAGCGGCCACATTCTTGACTAGTTGACGTTCAACGGGCCCTACCAGCAGGTCCATTTGCGACAACAACTCGAACAGGGACAGCTTTTCGAAATCAGCAACCAAACGACTGTTGACTGTTTGCAAGTAATCCAGAACCAAGGCTCTTGAAATATCTGTTATCTCTATACTCTCATTACCTCTTTCATCAAATGGAGTACGATTCGCCATCTCACGCAATTCATCCAAGACTTCACCTCTCGCCTCAATAGTATTGGTTCCACTACGAACATACCACTTACATGGCGACTGATTACTTGCTGTAACTCGTTCACGTACATTATAAGGACGGTTCACTCCAGCTGGCACCCAAATAAGCAAAACGTATTTCCCGTCAATCTCCTGCATGTCGATTCGTGGCAAATAGAATGGCTCAATCTTATGATTGAACCCAACCATATCACGTTGTATCTTATCAAGTTCCTCTATAGGAATACCTGTCACTGGCCGTTTTGCGATACCTGTGTTTTCTTCTTCTTGAACACCTACGATGATGTATCCTCCGCCAATGTTATCAAAATCATTAGCGAAAGCACAGATGGTGCGATAAATTTTATCTGGATTCCATCCTGTTTTAAACTCAATACGGGTGGATTCTATTTTACGCTTATGAAGCAAGTCTTCTATGTTTACCGGAATAGCCATCTTGATATACTTATTTAGATTTATCCTTTTCTACATGAAGCAATTTTCTTACATCAACATCCAAAAGTTCCGCTATGCGAAATAATGTTTCCAAATCTGGTTGTGAAGCATTAGTACACCAACGAGAAACAGATGTCACATTCCTACCAACTTGCTCAGAGAGCCATTTAGCCGTTTTATTCTTTTCAACAAGGACTATTTTAATCCTATTCAATTGCTTCATAATTGAAATAATTTGTAGTTTAATGCAAATATATCAAAATTCAATGTGAAAAGCTAATATTATTCAATTTATTTTGATGAAATAACAGATAACAATCAGTGAGTATCAAGAGAACAAGTAGTTTTGTAACTTCAGAGATCCATACCAGGACGGTTAGTTCATACATGAAAAATTAATATTCATATTGCAATAAAAAGTACATAGCCCTTGCTTAAGTAATAAATAGACCAGGTAAGGGTTTTGAAACTTTCTGTTAACTGTTCTTCCTAGTAGCTTTGCGGTCGCGTTTTTCTTTTATGGCAAGGTATATTGGATACATGGCCGATTTCTCAACAATACACTTAACATCAAAACGATTTTTCAGTACATCATCTACATACTTCGGATCATTTATCTTGCTTGTATCAAACATCATCATTCTCGGGACGAAGCCATCGCCAATTTGCTGAACCATAATCGATTCTCCATTACTATGTTCTATTCTTTTGTAGTATGGTAACATATGATATTGAAAACTTTTATAATTATACGCTTCGTGAATCATTGTAACATACTTTATATCGTCTGATATTACTTTATCAGCTATCTCGTTGACTTTTCGATATGCTGTTGTTCTAATCGATGAATCAAATGGGATAGTTTTACATATGTTATTGCCATAAACAACAAATATTACAGGCATCAAGTGTCTTCCCTGTTTTTGATATATTGCAAGATGCAGTTTCGCAAGAAATTTCATAAACTCCTTAGAGTCATATGAAGGATATTTTACACCATAGCTTTCTAGCATTTTTCGGACATCAACATTATTACATGGCAATTCTGGGATAAGCCTGTCTCCTTTTTCAAAAATGTCTTTATCAGCGTAATATACATAATCATCAACAAAGATAATTTCACTCTTAAGAATCTTTCTCTCAAGTTCCTCTATCTTTATAATAAGATCATCACATAACTCAGTACAATCCCCAATGGTTGAATACATATCTTTCAGCATATTCGTCATTATAATGATAGCTGCACAAATATCATTATATAAATCCGCGTTATCATCAGCTTTTCTAAATCGAAAATCAAGTGAGAAATGTACTTCTACTGTGTTTATCTTTTTCAGTTCATCCTTTAAAGATTCGACAAGTGTTTGATATTCAACATCGTTTTCTACCGTAAAGGTCTCACTTTTGAGAATCATTGCGGATACAGGCGTATATATAGTAACATACACTTGTTTCAACAAATCAAATGGATGTTGTTTTTCCACTTCATTCCTTGTCTCTACCATCCATTTACAAACACGATTCTCCTTTAAATACTTCTGTCGGAACTTATCATACAATGGTTCATATTCAGTATGTGCTAAAGCACACTGTAGAACAAAAGATGTTGATCTGAAGCTGGAGAAAAAATCATCTAAACAAACTACATTATCTATTAGATTATTGGCAGATGCAAACTTATCGAGATTACTTAATGCCCCATAAAATCTTTGGAGTGCCGTAAACATTATTCCTTTATTATTCATAGTCTATTAATCAAGTTCACAATAAACTCACAGCAACATATTGTTATATGTACTAATTTAAATAGGATGTCAAATATCTTTAAATTTATAATCAAAGAAGATATACATATAAAAAAGACCTTGGGAGTTTACCAAAGCTCCCAAGGATTTTTTTGAAGACCTTATTGATTAATGAGGTTCCTTATATCGGGTATCAAACCGATAATATCTGTTACTACTGAAATTGCCCCAAAAGGTGTAGGAGCTGCAAGAAACTACGCAACATCCACAATTAGGATTACTACATTAACAATAACATTCCACGTAAGGTGAATGGTCTTGGTAGAACTTGCCTTCTTATTAAAAAGGCAAATCTACACTCCAGTTTTTTTGATGTTAAAAACCTTTATCATATAAATATCATTTTTAATAAGCATCACTTAAGTTTAACGTCATTGATCCGCTTTTTTGGACGAAGACTTTATTTGGCAGTTTCCTACTCTCCCGATTTCTCAGTACCATTGGCGTAACTGTGCTTAACTTCTCTGTTCGAAAAGGGAAGAGGTGGAACCACAGCACTATTACCACCGAAAGTCTTTTATTTACAGGCTCACTTTAGTGATGATTTCACACAATTACACCTGCTATATTATTAAACTTTATTCGTCAATACGTTTATAGAAGCTACCAATTTGACCATCTGGCAAAATGTCAATATCATAATAATCTCCATTATAGTAATACGCCATGGTTCCTTTACGAAAAAATCTGTTGTTTGGATGTTCATCTTTATATGCTTGATACTCATCATTCAAAGCACCAAGAACAAGATCCATGGTTGCTTTTAAATCTTTCTCCGCCAATTGAAACTTACTTCTTTCTCCGAACTGATTGTCAACAGCTAACTCTTTTACATGACGAAGGTAAATGTGGAGAAACGATTCAAAGCTCATATAAAGTAAATGCTTACCTACTATATTGTAGCGATGCTCCCTAAAATTAAGAATCCTTGAAAACAATAGAGCTGCCTTCTCCGGATATTTCTTTGCCAATTTTTCAAAACTTAACCCCATATTTTGAAGTTCTTTATTCGCTAATTCTAAACGAACTGCAATTCTATTTTGAGTTAACAGCTTTAAATCTGCTTCATTCTTCTCTGTCAGTTTACCAACCGCTTTCTTAAATAATAACCAAAAATAGCCAACTTCCTGATTAATAATTACTCCATTCTCGTCAAATATTTCCTTTTTTTCTTTTTCTGTCAATTTCTCGCGTTCCAGTAAAATCTTATAGGCAAGGTACTCATTATGTTCTTCTGGAGTCAATCCGATTCCATCAGAAATAAAATGAGATAAGGCCCCATACATAAAAAAAATATCGAAACCGTTTCCTTCACTCTCAATGGGAATTTCCAGTACTTTAGGCTTACGCAAGAGAGAACTAGCATAGGTATTATTCTCCTCTGACGGTGGCCCCACCAGCATTTCAACAATTTCATTTGTTGGAATCCCATCTTTAAGAAGTTTAGCATGCAAAATATCGTCTAATTCCCCCAAAAGTTCTTTCGCTTTAACATTGGGAATATCATTAAGAGCTGTTTTATCTTTTTCAAGAGCGATCCTATCTTTTTGATAATAAACGAAAGTTACTGTCAATGACTCTCCATACTCCTTAGCAGATTCTTGAGTTAAAGTCAATGTTGCGACACAATCCTTTGCACCTGCATAATCGTATATTTCCTCTTGGGTAAAACCGTCTGCAGATTTGTATATCTTCATACCGAATCTTTCTGCCATTTGGCTTTCAAGAGAATCTTTTTCTTGTTTTAGCAAAGATAAAAACTCTTCAAATGTAATTTGTTTATTGCCGTCAGTATCCATTTTAAACTATTATATTTTTTATGTAACAAAGATACCTTAAAAAAACAGAAAATATAATATCAAAATACTGTTTTTATAAATAAATCATGATTTATTTATAATGTGTTTAAATCGAAATTTTATTTTTCATAGGTTTACTTTACTCCTGTATTCATATATACGTCTATTAAAATAAAGTCAAATAAAGGGAAAAGAGAAAATAGTTCACCTTCTTCCCTCTGTTAAGCAAAACGATATACGCGAAATTCTCTTGCATTTAGTTGACATACTTGGCGAAAAACTCACGTATTATTTGTACCTTTGTAAATAGATAGAAAACTAGTGAACTTCAGTTGGAAAATTTAGATTTTTCACGGTTCTAATTTTATGTTGAAGAATAAACGTAGGAACAGTAAATTCTGGTTCAAAAACAACCCAGTATGGCCTAAAAAATACTTTTCTACCGTTTAAAATATAAGTTTTTGATTATCAATTATATCTACATGTTGCATCGGCAAGTAACTTCCTGATTATCAATGAGTTAAATTGATTATAATCGATTGATATGGCGCTCTTTACGGGGCGCCTTTTTTGTTGCTCTACTGTCAATATTAGTCATTTATAAGCTTTGTACATCATCTTTTTGTACCGTTTTTGTACCACGAAGCAAAATTCCGGCATTTTACGCTGGACAGATTGTGGAGAAAGTTGACTATGGTTTACTAAGATTTACGATAGTTGACACATAACGGGAGAAATAAAGCGAAATAAACATTTAAAATTTGAGTAATATGCCAGCAAGTAACACTAAAATTAAAAAGATTTGCGAATGGTGTGGAACACGATTCGAAGCACAAAAAATAAGTACAAAGTACTGCTCTCACAGGTGTGCAAATTTAGCTTACAAAAAAAGAGAAAGAGAGAAAAACATTAAGGCTACTGAAGAGAATACTCAAAATAGGATTGAAGAACTACCTATAATCACAATTAAGGATAAAGAGTTTCTATCTTTCTCAGAGGTTGGAATTCTTTTAGGTATTACCAGACAAGCAGTCTATAAGATGGTCTATAAAGGATACCTTCAAGCTTCAAAGATTAGCAGCAGATTATCTTTCGTCAAACGCTCTGATATAGATGAGATGTTAAAACGGCATCCTTATGAATTTAGAATGCCCAAGGACACTCTACCTATCAAAGAATTTTATACTACAGCCGAAATAATGAAAAAATTCAATGTAAGTGAATCATGGATTTTTGTTATGTCTAAGAAGAATAAAATTCCAAAGACATTCAACCGTAGTAAGACTTACTGGAGTAAAAAGCATGTTGATGCTTATTTTTCCTCGAAGGCTCCAGATGCAGACATTACAGAATGGTATAGTGTGCAAGAAGTACAGGACAAATTTCAAATGAGCCTTAACGCTATATATTCTTTTGTTTATAAAAATGCCATTCCGAAAAAGAAGGTTGGTATTACAGTATATTATTCAAAAAAGCACTTCGATATAGCAAAGGGAATACGTCAGGCTGAAGAACCCCAATACTACACTGTTCAAGAGGCGATGGAAAAATTCAAAATAACAAGAGACCAGCTATACCATTATACCAAGTATCATCAAATTCCCAAGATTAAGAAGGGAAAGTATACTCTTATATCCAAACCTGAGCTCGATAATTTGTTCGAAGATCCTATCATTGAATAATCCTGGTATAAGTTATTTTCCGGTGTGAGTATTCACCAAGAAAACACCAGTTTAATTTGTACCGATAATAATAATTTTTCAACCAAAAACATTAATCTTATGGCACTTACATGTACTAACGTAACATTGAGACAAAGAGTTATCAGTAACGGCAGAATTTCTCTCTACCTGGACTATTATCCGGCTATTCGCAATCCGTACACAATGAAAATGAGTCGCAGGGAATATCTTGGCATTTATATCTATGCCCGTCCTAAAAATGAGATTGAACGTGATTTCAACAATGAGATGCTGAGTAAGGCTGAAGCCATTCGTTGTATCAGAGTACAGGCAATCGTCAATGAAGAATTTGGATTTCTTGACAAGCACAAAATGAAAGCTGACTTCCTTGCCTATTTTCGTGAGAAAGCAAAACTGAAGTATCACAAATGGGACTGCGTTTACCAGCATTTTGAAAAGTTTGTAAACGGCTATTGCACTTTCGGTGATGTAACGGTAGAGCTTTGTCAGAAGTTCAGGCAGTATCTACTGAACTGTAAACAGATCCGTCACCCTAATATCAGCGTTTCGAGAAATTCGGCAGCTGGATATTTTTCAACTTTCCGTGCATTACTGAAAATAGCTTATCAAGAGAAGATGCTACGTGAAAATCTGAATGACTTCATAGACAAGATTGAATGGAAAGAAGTCAAAAAGCAGTATCTCACATTAGCAGAAGTTAAGAAACTGGCCGCTACACCATGCAAGATTCCTGTACTGAAACAAGCTTCATTATTCTCTTGTATGACCGGTCTTCGTATCAGCGATATTTTACAGCTTACATGGGATAATATTGAAGTCGGTCCTGACAATGGCTATTACATCAGAATTTGTACGGAAAAGACAGAGACGGAAGCCACTCTCCCCATCAGTAACGAAGCATTGGAACTATGTGGTATCCCTAGTTCAGGCCGCGTATTCAAAGGACTGACCAGAGCTATGACGAATCAGCCTCTCAAGCAATGGATTTCGGAAGCCGGAATCAAAAAACACATAACCTTCCACTGCTTCCGTCATTCGTACGCCGTCATACAAATCTCTTTAGGCACAGATATTTATACTGTATCGAAAATGCTTACTCACAAAAATGTTTCGACAACACAGATTTATGCTGATTTGGTCAATTCCAAGAAGCGAGAGACGGCGAATAAGATTTCGTTGAAATAATATAGCTCTTATCTTACCTACTACTAACAGGTTATATCTGATAAATCTATCGGATATGACCTGTTTTTATGTTTGCTTTATCTGACAGAATCGCTATCTTTGAAGAAAATTGATTCTTTAAATGAATAACTACAGCTATGATAAAAATATATGGAATGGAAACTTGTCCGGATTGTACGTATGTAGAAGAACAAGTAAAAGGTAATAACCAATATGAAGTCATCGATATTGGTCAACACGTAAGAGATTTGAAAGCATTCTTGAGACTACGGGATCATCATCCGGCCTTTAATGAAGCCAAAAGTGTTGGAGCCGTTGGAATTCCTTGCTTTGTATTGGAAGACGGTACGGTTACTTTGAGTCCAGAAGATGCCGGATTACGTTCACGTCCTATCAATGAAGGAGCAACATGTAATATTGACGGAAGCGGTTGTTGATTATGGCACAGAAAATTCTTTTCCTTCACGGTTTCTTTGCATCAGGTACATGTATCCCAGCTCTTGCCTTGAAAGAATATTTCAGCGGTAAGGCAACAGTTTTGAGTCCAGACTTACCCCTGCATCCACAGGAAACTCTCGACTTTATCCAAAGATTGTGCAACCAAGAACAACCTGATATATTGGTAGGAAACAGTAATGGCTCGTTTTTGGCACAGATAGTAGCATCTAAAAACAATATCCCTGCTTTACTCGGAAATCCTCATTTCGAAATGACACGCTTCTTGATAGAACGTATTGGTTCGCATGAATACAAATCACCACGAGCTAACGGAAATCAGCAGCTTGTCATTAACCAAACATTGATTGATGAATTCGCAGAACTTCAACAGCATCAATGGGACAATTGTCAGGTAGCTAACCAAGAAAATATATGGGGAATATTTGGTGAGAATGACCATCTGGCACACTTTGAGCCTTTATTTTTAATGCATTATAAATATTCATACCACTTTCCTGGCGGTCATACTCCAACAGCTGAAGAAGTACAAAAGTATTATGCGCCATTAGCGGAACGATTATTGGAATTATAGCATAACTTATCATATAATATAGAAAGGATACCACTTTTGTTTATTATATGATAAGTTATAAATTCATGTCTTACATTCAATCCCATAAATTAATCCGCCCCTATTCCATCTGAACACTTCATACTTTCCAATAATAATCAAACTATTTATGACAATTAGTGACGTTTGATGAAGTCTGATGTCACTCTTGTCATTTTCTGATAATACATAATCAGTAAACATTACCTTTGCTTACGAACAGTTAAACATATGGCTTATGTATTTGAAGAAATTTGAATATTATATTTTAGATTCTAGTGTAGCTGGAACATTACTTCTTATAGCACTTGCTATACGCATTGAAGCAGTCAATGCAGGCTTTGATCAATTCAGCTCAAATATTATCTTTATATCGGTCTTTATAATATCTACAGGATTATATATATCAATGCAAATTGCATTATACGAGATAATTATATATTTATGTCATCATAGCAAATCTTTATCTATCCATGAACATCTTAATGATTCTGTGATTGCACCAGAACAAGCATTTATGGAATATGAAAAACTCCGATCGAATACTATTATAGAACAGAAACGTACGAACGATAAAAAGCTAGAGTTAGTACATATATACATCCATCAAACGATGGCTGCTTATACAAGCCAAGAAAATCTGCAGCGCCTCTGTGCTTATATTTCAGATTTCTTTCAAGATAAAACTGCTATCGATATTATTCCTATAAAAGTAGATTCAAAATTGAAAGCTATAGATGTTATGCATTTGGGTTGGAACATAGGTAAAGCATTAGGTAAACGACGTTCTTATACAGCAGAATTCATTAAAAAAGTATTTGCTGATACCATGAAAGAAAATGAAATCAACACGATAATCAAAAAGATGTCTCACTCAGAAACAGAATGCCTGATTAAATTAAATCCAGATATAATTCAATAAATCAGACTTTATATTCATAAATACTGCATGAACAAGTATCAATCCCCAAAAGCAAAAACAGATTGTATGACAAAAGAACCTATCACATTCGACAAACTTCCGCAGGCCGTAAGCTATTTAACGGAACAAGTGGAGAAAATTTACCAATTAGTTGAAACCCTACAACCACAGAAACTTGATCATCAGCATCAACTAATTGACATAGATAAGGCTAGCATACTTATCCAAAAATCAAAACCGACAATCTATAGACTTGCTCGTACAGGTCTCATCCCAACCTATAAACGTGGTAAAAAATTATATTTCTATGAGGATGAGCTCCTTAAATGGATAGAGGCTGGCAAAAAACAAAGCCAACCTCTATCCTATCAGGAACAATCCGCACAAATACTTAGTGGAATAAAGCGTAAACCTAGAAATGGGGTTAATGTATAATTCTTATTTCAAAAAGAATCATTTGTAATCATATTAATGATCCTTCTTTTAAAAGTCCTATTAACTATGACTCTCGCAAAAGAGTGTTAGTTTATTTTAAATTAACCAATAATACTATCAAATAAATTCATTCAATATAAAAACTAGATTCTCATTTACTCACCAATGACATAAACTATGATTAAAAGTGACACCAAAAATCAGCATTTTTAATCATATTACTTAAGCGAAAGAATCCATTTATTTTCATCTGTCCTCCAATTTTCTATCTCATCTATATGTTCGGGTAAATAAGCTGTAAGATGTGGCCTATTTATATATAGTAAGAATAAAAGCACACTTTTAGCAGTTTGTATTTTTTCCTCCTTTGTAAATCGGGCGGTAATACCATTAAGAGTGTACATATTTTCCTCCATATGACTTTCTGTATTAAGAGTTAAGCGATACATAAAATTTGCATAATAATTGCGCTTATCTTCAGGTATATTTATAAGGATGTCATCCATTCTAAGCATTTTCTCAAAACCAATATTATAGCAAAAACTAGAATATGCTTCCAACAATCTTCGCATAGTGTTACCAATACTAATATCACGAATATCATCAATTTCATATGAGTCTGCATTAGAAGCATACTCAAAAACATACTCTAATAATTTTTTATATTCATTCTTAGATTTATGCACCTTGAAAGCTTGATTCACTAATTCTACAAATGTAGGATCACTTTTTCCAGTTAATTCATTACGAATCTTCATTAAATCAAAAATAGACTGTAAATCATGAGATAAGACCAGTATCCGACTATTGATATTTCCTTTCAAAATGTTTCCAAATTGAAATCGCAATAATGTCATAACACCTACACGATTACCATAATCAAAACTTGATACAGGGTCATCAAGCACAATAAGATATTCTGAAGAATACTTTGCAAATTCTGTTTTGCCACCAAAAAGTTTAGCAAAAAAATAGCATAAACCTAATACATTTCTTTCCCCAACACTAATCTTCTTTGGTTTAACAGGCCTACCATTGATTCTAAGCTTATAGCAACCCTCTCCTGGTTCCAAAGATATTTTGCGTTTGCTGTAAAACACGTATTGTAGCTCCTGATTAATATAGTCTAAAGCAATATCGGTGCGCTCTTTTTGTGCTTTTAGTACTTTTATTTCATTTTGAATCTTATCACGTTCCTTACACTTAATATCCAAACATTCTTGATTCTGATTACTTTTTTCTATTGATTGTTTATAGCTTTGCAGTAAAGCCGAATGAAGTTTCCGCGCTAACAAATAATTATCTATTCGTATTTGTTTATAGAGTTTCGTTCGTTTATTTACTGAATCATTAAATCGTTTTACACATGCATCTATTACATCTAATGCTTTTATCCATGTAATAACTGCTTCTTTGTATACTTTACATTCTTCTTCTGAAAATGGAACTTTTAGTGCTTTATAAATATCATTCTTCCGTTGATTTATCCTCTGTTGTACTTTATATAATATACTGTTCAGATTTGTTAGTGCTGCATGTGCAGAATTCAACTCCTGCTCATTTAAACTACCTTTAAATTCGGGAAGAGAAGTCTCTATTGAGGTGAATTTTTTTAATTCAGCATACAATAATTGCTCATATTTTTTTGCTTCATCATTCAATATATGGGTTAAAGTCTGAGTTATATTCTCTTTATCTAGTTCTGTTATTTCACGTAAGCACATTGGACAAAAAGACCAATCTTCTGCCAACATTCGTTTTGTTTCTTCTGTGGAATGCAATGGGTGCTGTACTAGTAATGCTAAAAGTCTATGTTCTCGTTCAGTCAATTCAGGAACATCTAAAGGTTTAATTAACAATTCTATTAGTCGATCCAGTGTATCAGGCAGTGATACTGTCACTTTATTCCATGCCAATTCTTGTGCATCTTCAGATTCTCGATACAAATTTAGATTATCCATTACTCGATTATGCAATATATCATAATTTTCTAAAGGTTCCTCTAAACTTAATAATGTATTAATAACATCTTCAGAAATTCGACTTTTTACTGTATTCCCTTTTACATCTCGATCTATGTCAGCCCACCCTCCATCTGCACGAAGAGCTTCTCGAATTTGATTGAAATAATATAGAGGTGAAATATTTTCTTTAGCATTATCATATTTCTTTTGTTCTTGTTCCAATTTATTGATTTCAAGTTCAAGTTTAGTCAAGACTTCCTTCTTTTTCATTATTTTCTCGTCTAGCTCTACTTGTTCTCCCAACATAACAATAGTGTTAATACCATCTCTTTCAACTCTTACCTGATCGCGTACAAAATCCTCATTGAAAATAAAAATAGAATCTTGCTTATCATTAGTAATAATAGCATTCGAAGTTACAGTAAAATCAGGATTTTTTTCCTCGTCAGATTTGACAAGTTCACCAATACAATTAGCTATTGTTGTCTTTCCACTGCCATTACGACCATATATAACACTCAATTCGTCTTTTTTAAAAAGTTCAAATTCAGTTTCGTTGTCGAAACAACCTCCTTTTATTTTAATTGTTTTAAAGTTTTCAAACATTATTTGTAAATTAAACTTATGGAACTAAAATTGGAGTTTCCAATCTTAGTTCCAATTATTTTATCTAGGACATTTATTTAATTTTTAATCTACGATTAGAGTCATAAACTTCGCCTCACTACTATCTGAGGGTATAATACCAGAAACAACTTCTCTGGTTAGATCCTTCGCTTGCTTTTTAAATGATACTATTTTTGAAACTTTATCAATAATTTGTTGTTTCAGAATCTGTTCTTTGGGTATTGGAAGTTGTAATTCATGAATTCTCTCTCCTAAAGTATCTATTATATCCTGAGTAAATCGTTTAGCATATATCTGCATCTTAACAATGGGACAAGACAATAAAGCTAACAATAATAATGGATTTAGCTTATCAGGCTGGTTTACTCTTATTTTATAAATATGGCTTTGAAATACAATCTCTTTATCATCTTCTGTTATTAATGCACATGTACCTACTAGATAGGTACCATCTCTCACCATTAAAATATCATTTTCCTGAACATCTTGCTTGCTTTTGAAAGTTTCGTATATATCGCGACTAAGACCTTGCTTTGGATCTAACTTTATTTCCCAGTTAGCAATATCACTCGTTCTAATAAAAGGAATTGACCCTGTACCATAACTTTCTTTTTTTACTTCATGACCAGTTGTTATTGAGATTATTCCTTGATCCTCTAAATCTTGCATAGAAACTATTGTATGAGTCACTTTTAGTGAATTAAGAGTTTCCTCTATCTCAGGATTATAATACTTAGGGACATATACGTTATTGCGAATATCTTTCTCTGTAATTACAAAACCAAGATGATTACGTTCAATATCTCCATTTTCAATATATTGGTTGTATTTTTCCATAATCAGAGGAATGTCATCACGACTTGTTTCATTTCCTCTAGAATCATGTCCACAATATCTAGCAATTCCCATAAATATTTTATCATCAGGAATACTTTTCCCTTTTTCTAAATATACAACACACGTTTTAGCATGAGTATAAGGTTGAAAAAGTTCTTCAGGCATTGATATTATAGCTGAAATTTTAGCACGTTCCTTAATATACTGAACAATATATTTGTGTGAAGGATTACAGAAAATACTTTCTGGTGAAATAAAACACATTCTACCATTTTTAGAAAGCAAATTTAAACAACGTTCAATAAATAAAATTTGTGGCGGTTGAGCATCTGCTAACAAACTTGTCTTTTCATAAATCCCATTTTCATTTTTTTTCCATTTTCTTCCTAAATCATATAAAGACAAAATTTCTGATTCATCAATTTTTAATTTTTTGCCGAATGGAGGATTTGTAAGAACAACATCAAATGAGTTTTCCCTTATATCTTCCTGCGCTTTCGCAGACCAATATCGTGTATTCACAAGTGAATTTTCACAAAAAATACCACCTCTTCCGTCATCCATAAGAGCCATATATGCTTTAGCCACTTTTCCAAGAAAATTATCTTTATCAATTCCTCTGATATTCTTTATGGCAATTCTTTGTTCTTCTGCAAATATTTCTTTTTCTGGCCAACCTAATGACGACGCTCTTTTCCTTATTGATGCCCATTCTGCCTTTAAAGCTTCTATCAAGAATCCCCCAGTTCCACAAGCAGGATCTATCATTTTATCCTTATGAGTTAATCTGGCTATGTTGACAATAAGTTTTACTACATTTCTTGGTGTAAAGAATTGTCCTTGCGAGCCTTTTGTCGTATAATCAATGAACGATTCAAAAGCGTCTCCAATAGCATCTCTTTGACTATCTTTAATACAAAATGGCTGTAACTGGGCAACAGCATAAGCTATACTACTTTCATCAAGTGTTATAATATCTTCGTCATAAAAAACATCTTTATACTGCTCTTTTACATCTGAAAATATTTCTTTTATTCGGAGAGTTATATCATGTTTATTTTCATTAATTCCTGCCCTAAAACGAACGATATCTTCCATTTTTGTAAAACGTTCATCATAAATCTTGCAAAATAAAAGATTAATGAATTGTTGTGCAAAAGTTTCATCTCGAGTAGCACCAACATTGTTTGCAGCAAAATAATTTCGAATATCCTTAAATATTGACTTCAGATTATGAGGAATAGACAAATCTTTTCTTCGATATAGCCCAACATCTTCTATTCTTTCTCCATATTCCGGTATATTGGGAATCTCTTCAAAGGAGATAGAACCATTAGTAATCTTTTTAAGGAGACATAACTTTTGTTCTCCATTATACCATACTCCCAAACGAGCTTTAGAAAGTTGCATGTATATTTCTAATTGTCTCCTTCCATCCTTACGGTTTGGCTTTTTACATTCGACAATTAGATATATTTCATCGTCTGAAATATTAGAAGAATTAAAAACGGCAATATCGACCGGATATTCTTTTTTCAAATCAGAAGGTCTCGCTTTAACTCTGAATTGCGGTCTTGTTTGAATATTTTCTTTAGGGTATTTATAATCCTCTACAAGTATTTTTGAAAAAACTTGCACAGCATTCAACTCTTCTGGTGTTGCTTTAACTTCTATACCAGAAATATAATCATATATGTATCCTTCTTTAAGAGATGTATTCATATTAATTCATTATACTAATAATCAAATTTTAACATCAACATTCAAAAACTTTGCAATCTTAACAAGCAAATCAAGTGCTGGCTGTATTTTAAACCACCGACCAGTATTTACCACCCTCAACCAAAATTACTTTTAAATTATTATTCTTTTGAGATTTCCTAAATTTTGCCTGTCAATTAGCTATAACAATTTGACTTAAAGTACAAATATAAAGATAATATTCGAGTTTTCTATTTATGTTAAAAACAATTTGAAGAATAAAATCAAATTTGTTGATTTCTAAATTAATAATATTACATTTCATGCAATTTCAAAACTATTATCCCTTATTTAATATGACAGTAAAATAATATCTTCAAAATGTATTTTCATATACACTAATACATATTCAAATTTCAATATCTAAACACAAGCTCTCTTTTATCTGAAGTAGTATATCCCTTTTTAACTTAGCCAAAGGTCTATCTAAAAATCTACTTGGCTCATTCTCTGCTCCCATTATAACCCTATAAGCCTCTTTTGCAGTAATTTTTCCACAATAAGCTTGTAGTACATGACTATATAAGTCATTTAAATACTGCGGGGAGTTCTTATATGCAAACTCTACAATATCTTTAACCTCTAAATTACCATGACATTTATACACTTGTTCAGTTTCAAGGATTTTTGCAGTTTCAAATTCTTTCTCAGTATAGTTTGTTATTTTCACATCCCATTCAGCATTTGGTAGTGGAACATACTGAAACTTGAAGGATGTTTCGGGCGCACTTAAATAAGGATGAATATGTTTTGTTAATTGAAAATGTCTCTGTAATTTAATACCACGATTACATATAGGGCATGAAGGAATTAAATTATAAATACTCATTGATAATAATGGATGTTCTGCCTTTGACAACCAATGATCAAAATCTGGTCTAATAATTTTTCTACCTGTAGCTATCTCTGTTACAGTATGTGTATATATACGATTACAATAAACGCAAGTGTTGCGTCCTATTCTTTTGGAAAGTTCATAAGAATTATTTTTATTTTTCGAAATTCTATTCTCATAATCAAAAAGTTGTAGCAATTTACTTTTATTGTTATTCCATTCACCCAATTTATCTAGTTCTGTTTCTAAGTACTCATTGTAGGAATATAAGGTTTCTGCTGAGGTTAGCATTAACCTCTTAATGGCATCTTTGTTCAAGATATTTTTCACATATATTGAAAGATCAGAACTATTGATAGAATCAGATATAGGGTCAAGAAAAAGGTTTTTAAACCAATTTAATGTATCCTCTGATGGTTGTTCAATGTACCACATAATTATTTTTGCTTTTTTAAACGTTTAAGTTCTTCTTCAAGATGTTGTATCATTTGAGAATTATAATAATTTGTTGAAAAAATCCTATCATATTCTTTCATTAAAGAATGTTTAACTAGTGGTTCGTCTAACATAGATATTAAATCAAACAAATACTCAGGACTATATTGTTTTTTGAACTGTTCCTCTGTCATATTGCCACTAATATCATCCAAAGAAGCTAATAACGTATCTTTTTGTGCTGAAATATTTATATTATTCTCACAATTGAAAATGGTATAGAGACGTAATATGGTTATAATCTTATTAATAATACTCTGAGCATAATCTCCAATTGTACCATTTTTCATAAAAAAAGGTTGCCTTAATAAATCATGTATATTTGCTCCAAATGAATAGAATTCCAAACTAGCTATTTGTTTCCCATCTTTTAGGCATAATATATTATTAGATAAGACATCGGATAAAACAAATGGAGAGTGGGTTACAAAAATTATGTGTAAATTATTTAATTTAGTTATTTGGGAACGCTCAATCTGTTTTAGCAAAAAGTATAAATATGATTTTTGATATTCTGGGTGGAAATACAATTCTACCTCCTCGAAAATAACGGTAATATTCGAGTAATCAATCAGTAAATCATCTTTCTGTTCATTATCCAAATTTCTAATATGATAAATAAATGAACCTACAGAATTCAATCTTTGTATCATTCCAGAACTAAGTGTATTAACAGTATAAAAATCATTATATCTATTAAGTACTATATCTCCTACAAATACCGGTGCTGGTAAAAAAGACAACAATTTGTTTTCTGGAACACTTGAAAAGTTATTATTTAAATCATCGAATGAAATAAAATAATTATATTTCTCTTTAACCCCAGGGATTTCACATTCTTTAGCACCATACAAATCATCAGCATCTCGTTTCAAATAATTTAAGGTTTGCCATAATTTCAAAGTACGATAATCGTGAACTGATAAAATTTTATTAATGTCAGTAGCTATAGCTCCCTCTATATTTTCATTTGGCCATTGCCTTTCAAAAACCATATACGATTGATCATAAAGATACCATGGATTACATAGTCCTTTATAAGTATCCATTATAGAAATTACTTTATAGAGTACATAAAGCATACAAGCAAATCGTGGTTCATGTTGTTTGTTTAAAGCTTCATCAAGTTTTTCATTTTCCAATGGTAAATCATTCCTACTTGTAAGTTGTCTCCATATAGCGATAATAATTAATACTCTATAAAATTGCATGTAGTTTATTTTAAAATCTCTTTTTAGATTAGAAAACATTGTTATTGCTCGAAATGAGAACTGCTTCTTATCTCTGTAATATTTTAAAGCATTCTGCTTGAATAAATTAAAGTACCTTGACAAATCAGTCCTTGAGTTTTTTTCCCATGTTTTGTTTGCAGCAAATGCAATATTAAATAAAGTCTTATTGTTACGATAATCATTCAAAAAACCACTCCAAAAGTTTGAGAAAATCTCCATTAGCCCTTCCGGAATTTTCTCATTAGGGTTAGAATATGGCTTCATGTCACCCCAAAGACACTCAATAGGCCTAACATCAAAAAAATAATCATCAATAATTTTGGATATAAGTTTACTCTCTTTGTTTATTGAAAAAGCAAACCCTTCTGCTCTTTCATCATCGCTAATATTACGCCCGCCATCTCCTGCTTTTGCCGTCATAAATATTGATAATAACCTTTGTCTGGACAAGTATTCTTCTTTGTTAACATCAATATTTCCAGAAATACGCATGGGTGTAATAACAACAGGGGTTTGATAACCATCATTTTTATGAAAGAGTCCATCTATCCAACTTTTACTGTTAGAACATTCTCCCTTTAAAATCTCTGAATTATAGGCGTATAGAGAATAATTTATAATCATTGTATAAAACAGACTATCAACATGCTTTTTCAGCTCTTTCTTTTTTTCTTCCTCAACAATCAAGAAATTAATATCGTATAGCTCTTTTCCATTTCTATACCATTTAGTTACATCATTATTGCATGATATACAGAAAATATTTCCATTTACTTCATAATAAAGATTTGCATTTAAGCCACTAATATAACATAATGTTTCTTGATCGCTCAAGAATCCAAAAGCATATGCAAAGTTATTTAGTATGCGAATTATCAATTCTACAAAGGAACTTTTTCCATCTCCATTCATGCCAACAATTGCAGATACTTTTACTCTAAGATATTCACCATTTGCTTTTTTTACTTTATAAAGATCTTTATATGCTGACTTATTTTCAATTGAAACTTCCTCTTTCAAAAGATTTTCATTACAATTTGGATCTTTTTTATATGAAGAAGATAGAAAATATAATGTATCCTCATTAAGACACTTCCTTATATTAGAAGAGCACCCTGTTAACACTTTAATAGCTAATAATTGATATGACATATTGTATAAAGATTAAATTTAACATTAAACTAAATAGTAGTATCATGTATTTAATACTTGATTAGATAGACTTCTAAAGTTATATAAACATCTAGTACACTATTATTAAATTTAACAACAATAATGCATACTTTTGAATAATTACATATTATTAATACATTACAATATTTATTATATTTTTAATACAAAATAACTTCCTTGTATTACTCAAGACTGTTTTAAAACAGTCTATTAATTAGCATACAACATGAATTAATATATTATAAAAAGGATAATAAAATTAAGTTTCTAAATAAACAAAAGCAATTACATTTCATTCAAATAAAGAACTTTATCTAAGAATGAAAAATTTTATATATTTAAGCACTTTTTATTCAAATATAGGCCCTACCGTGTAATCGTGAAAGTTTTTGTTGTTTAATTGTTGTACAGAATATTTGTCAGGAGAAATGGTCTATCTCAAAATAATAAAAGCATTACACACAAAGTTATTTCCTAAATCTTGATTCCTATTTTGAAGAATTTCCATACAAACATAAATAAAGCTAATGGTAAAATAAAATATATAAATTAATACCAATCAACTTTACTAAAATATTTTATTACACAATATTAAGAAAAATCTATTATATAATTTAACTTCTTAATAACAAGAAATATAATAGCATAAAATATTGAAAATAATATAAGATTGCTTGATTCAAAATCTTATTATAAATATAAGAATAATGTCATTATTTCATTTCTTACAGCAAATATCGCCCTTTGCCACTGACTGTGCAAGGCGGCCCTATCGGGCTGGTTGGCTGGAAAAAAATCATCCTCGCTACGCTCCGGTATTTTTTTCCGCCAAGCCTTGCACCGGTCATTGGCAAAGAACAGCCGGGCCAGTAAGAAATTGAAATACTGGCTCCACGGAGCCGGTCATGTCTAATTTAAATAAAAGAATATGACTGAAGAAGTTGGAAAGAAGGTATGTGAAGGTACAGTAGCAGACCTCATGAAGGACAAGACCGAAAAACAGACGGTTATCACGTTGACAAGAAAGAATGCTTACCGAGTGAAGAAAATCAGAGAACAAGGGACGGATGAAGAAGCCGTCCTTTTTCATTTCCGTAAACGCTGTACGGGAATGGGCTCCTATGTACACACAATCGAAGCGGCAGACGGAGAAACAGAACTGCATCCAAATGAATTTGAAAAATGGGAAGTTGTGGAATTCCTGTATCCCGGCTATCTGGAAGACCTGCTTGATGTTGCATACAACGCATACAGATGGAGTTCCTTCGAACCTGAAGCAAGGGCGGAAACAGACATCATGCAATATGAAAAACAACTTGTAGAGGATCTGAAACAGATTCCGGAAGAAAAGCAGAACGAGTATGTCTGTGCATACCATAGCAAGTTCTCTGCCTTACTGGACAGTCTCTCACGATGTGCCAGTCCAATGGTGACAGGGCCTGCCAAATTCAACTGCCAGCGCAACAACAAGGCCTTGGATGCATACCAGAACAGATTTGATGAATTTCATGACTGGCGTAACCGCTTCAAGGCAGCCATGGAAAGAATGAAAGAGGCTGCCAAACCGGAAGAACAGAAGCAGGAAGAGGCATGGAACCGCCTGAAGCGTGACATTGCAAGCAGCGCACAGACCATTCATGATATTGACACTGGAAAAGCAAGAGGATACAGCCGTGCCCTGTTCGTCAGCAGTATCCTAAATAAAGTAAGCACCTATGCAGGAAAAGGAGAAGTGGAAATCGTACAGAAAGCGGTGGACTTCATTACAGACTTCAATGCACAATGCAAAAAACCGGTAATCACCCCACGGAACCGTTTCTTCCAACTGCCGGAAATGGCACGCCAGGCCAGACTGAAACTTCAGGAAATCAGAGAACGGGAAAACCGTGAACTGAAATTTGAAGGCGGAACGCTGGTATGGAACTATGAGGCAGACCGCCTGCAAATCCTGTTTGACAATATTCCGGATGACCAGAGACGCAAGGAACTGAAATCATACGGTTTCAAATGGTCGCCGAGATACCAGGCATGGCAACGGCAACTTACACAGAATGCCGTATATGCAGTCAAAAGAGTGTTGAACCTTCAAAACCTATAAGACATGAAAGACCGATTGAAATATGTAATTGATTCCCGCTACTTCGACGGAACATGCCTGACAAGTATGAGTGACGGATTCCACAATGACTATGGTGGGGAAACAATAGAAGAACTGCGCATACGGGAAAACAATCCCTATCTGAAAGCCGTAACAGCTGCTGATATGGACAAGAAGCTGCGGCTATACAATCAGTCCCTGTCCGAACCGTTCAAGGAAATCACCGAAGAAGACTACTATGACCTGCTGGATGTACTGCCACCCTTACGCATGAGACAAAACTCGTTCTTTGTGGGAGAACCGTATTACGGAAATATGTACTCTTTCTGCTTCACCCGTCAAGGAAGATATTTCAAGGGCCTACGCTCCGTACTTACCTCGCAATCAGAACTGGACAGTCAGATAGACCGTCACATGGAAATCATCAACCGGAAAGCCGTGATCTCAAAAGAGGATACAAGCAAAACAATCAGCGGAACCAGACTCATTCCCTATTATTTTTCACTGGACGGAAAACAGCCCGTATTCATCTGCAACCTTGTCATCCAATCAGATTCCAGACAAGCAAGGACGGACATGGCGAATACCCTGAAAAGTCTTCGCCGGAACCATTATCAGTTCTATAAAGGAAAAGGGCATTACGAAACTCCGGACGAACTGATAGACCATGTATCAGGAAAGAAGTTCACCCTTGTTTCCGACGGACATTTCTTTCAATATCCTCCCGGCAGGGAATCCGCAACTTTCATCGGACACATCAAGGAGACATCAGAGGAATTTCTTTTCCGGATCTATGACCGTGAATATTTCCTGTATCTCCTTAAAAGACTGAGGACCGTGAAAAAGGAATCGGCACAGGAACAAATAAATATCAAATCATAACATTCGGGGGAATGCGGTAGAATGACTGCCGTATTCCCTCATAAAAACAATACAAGTATGAACAAATCAAACACTCTATACTGGAAAACAGCTACAGATCCGGCTGAGCGCATTGAGGTCAGACTTGTCCTTAACAGTTATATCGACAATGACAATCTGTATGTAGGACTTGAATCTCGGTCTAAGGAGAATCCGGAATGCTGGGAATCCTACACGGACATCACCGTCAACCTCAATTCCCTTCCCCCGTTCCATGCTTATGTGGACAGCCGGGACTGCAACAGACACGTACATGATTTTCTGACCAGTAACAGAATAGCAGAACCTGCCGGATTTGAATATCAGGGATTCAGAATGTTCCGCTTCAATCCTGACAGGTTGAAGGAACTCGCACCCGAACAGTTCAAGACAATCAGCGCCAAACTGCCACCACAGGATGACATGATAAAGGACATCATCTATCAGGAAAGACGTTTCCCTTTGAGAACTGTTCAAGACATTCACGGAATATATCTTGTTTCAAGCAAGGAACTGGAAGAATCTCTGATCGAAGGAGTACGGAACCTGGATGCTGCGGCAAATGAACTGCTGGATGGCATCTGCCTGTTCTGTTCCACACAGGAACTGCGCTATCTTACGGATGCAGAACTGATAGAAACAATCTACGCACAATAAAAAGGAGGAACAAATATGAAAACCGGAGACATTGTATTTCTGAGACGTCCCTATAAGGGATACCGTGCCGTCGAACTGATGGAAAGACTGGAATGCCGCTGGCTGGTCAGGATTGTCGAAAGCGGTCTTGAACTGGAGGTATATGAAGATGAACTTATATCAGAATTTTAATACGAATAAAGTGTTATGGAAAAATATCAGTTTGCATTCCATTCGGAAATAATCGGCTATACCTCACCCTATATCGGCGAGGTCAGAAAAGCCATACACAGAAAAGTGGAAAAGGAAAAGTCTGCCGCCATAAAGAATGATATTGAGCTGCACATGTACAAGGTGCATGACGGCATACCGGTTCTCCTTAACACCTGCTACCTGTACGATGAAAAAGGATGTATGGTACACGGAAGTATCAAGGGAACCAAGGATTATCTGCTTGAGACATGGAGATACCATACAAACAGACATTCCAAAGGTTTCAGTTCCACAAGAATCAGGCCCTGCACGACAAGCAGGGCTTTTTCGTTTGTATAACTCTTAAAATCAGGAATCATGAACCAGACATTACAACTTACAGACTATATTCCACAGTATGTAAGCCTCTACTACGTGGACTACCGGGATGACCTTGATGAGCATGAAGACATCCAGGAGGAATGCATCCGTTCCAACAATATGGAAAAACTCTATGAAAAGGCATACGAATGGTATGAGGAACAGGAAAGCTCAAACATGCACGACTATCTGGAGGAGACAAGAAAGAACATGGAAGCGGACAATTTAGCCGGAGAGTTTGAAGAGCATGAAGATGAAATCAGGAAACTTATCTACGACCGGAACGATTCCTACCCGGTCAAGGACCTGATACGCAACTCATCCGTCACTAATTTCTTCTATTCGCTTGGAGTGGAAATCAGCGGATATCTGACCGGTTGTTCACTGCGGGGAGAATCAGTCGCCATGGCCTGCCATAAGGTACGCCGCGCACTGCATCTGAAAAAGGGGCAGTTTGACGAGAAGATTGAAGAACTGGTAGAGAATGCCACATACGGCGGAGAACTGCGCATCTACTTCAACGCCATGTTTGACAGGCTCATCAGCAAAGACCCTGAGAACGATTTCAAAAGCATCCGTTTCCACGGGAATGTAATGGTGGCCATTGCCGACAGCCGGAACGGTTCCGGACATCATGTACGGATTCCGCTGGATATCACTTTCCCTTTCCGAAGGGAGAACCTGTTTGTCGATTCACAGGTACACTATTCCTATGCCAATGAAGTCTGCGGCATGACCAATGACTGGTGTGATTCCACAAAGTGGGAAACGGGCATGATACCTTTTACCGGATCTGTCCGAAAAAGCCGGATGGCTGAATACAAGAAACAGGAAGCCGCTTATGAGCAGACATTCCGAGACGGGAAATGCACCTTCGGTGACATGAACTACAAACGCCACCGTGACGTGCGGTATTCGAATGAATATCCTGCCGGATGCAGGTGCCCTCATTGCGGTACTTTCTGGATTGACTGAAAAAACATTTACCAACCAATAAATTCAAACGATATGAAAATCTGCTGTTCACAAGAGCATTACGACAAGGTCGTACAGTATGCAAAATCAATCAATGACAAGACACTGGAAAACTGTCTTGAACGTCTAAAACAATGGGAGAAGAACGAGAACCGTCCATGCGAAATCGAACTCTATTACGACCATGCGCCTTATTCGTTCGGATTTTGCGAACGTTATCCGGACGGGAATACAGGCATTGTCGGAGGACTGCTGTATCATGGAAATCCGGACGAGTCCTTTGCCGTCATCATGGAACGCTTCCACGGATGGAGCATACATACCTGACATATATGCGACAGTCTGTATTGGGGAGCCTCATGCAATATGGGGTTCCCTTTTTTTATGCCGCAGACATGATGACAGCATCCTCATTTCTTGCTGCAAAAATAGCTGTTTGCCGCACAACTCCCGCAAGGCGGCCCTGCCGGGCTGGTTGTCTGGAAAAAAATCATCCTCGCTTCGCTCCGGTATTTTTTTCCGCCAAGCCTTGCAGGGATGCGGGCAAACAGACAACAGGGACAACAAGAAATAAGAATGCCTGTAGCTTACAGGCAGACAATGTATAACAATAAATATCAGAAGTCATGATTACAAACCAGAAGACACAGAACAGGCTTCACGCGGATACCGGAACGGAACTGTTCTCCATCAGACAAAGGAAGGAAGCCGTCACAAGGATGCTGGACATTCTGAAAGAGACTCCGGAATACCTGCAGGTTATGAACCATATACCGGCTTATGCCATGGATGACGATACGTCAGAATGGTGGAAATCGGAAGAATCGGAAAATTTCATGAACTCACTCCTGGAAGTGATGGAAAGCTATACTCCGGACGGATACAGGTTCGGACCTAAATCCGGCACGGCCGACCTTTACGGCTACTGGGAAAGCAAGACCGGGCGGACAACCCTCTTCCATCTGCTTTTCAGTCTGGAAAGCGGATATGAATGGGGAAAAGGTCTTTCCCATGAGAAAACGGACGCATTCTACAAGGAAATAAAAGAGAAGTTCCATGAAGAAGGATTCGACACGGACAGAACAGGCTGTACATCACAGGCCATGTATCTTGTAAAAGGAAAGACACGCCTGTACGTGCATCCGATGGAAATAAGCGGCTACTGTGAAACACTGCATATTCCACAGATTACAGCCATACTGAAAAAAGGAGGCCGTACATTCCGTCTTGTAAAGGATACGATAGCGGAAGAGATGTATTCCTTCACCGATGAAGAAGAAATGGAATATTACCGTGCCAGATACGGAACGTGCATCCACCGGAACATACTGGATGCCTTCAGCAACCGCCGGGCAGGGAAAGAGGACATACTTTCCATGATGGCATCACGGATAAATGTGGCGACGACATCACATCTTCACGGTATCGGATATGATTCGCCTGCATACAGGTTTGTACATGAGGCATACGACAGACTGGTAAACAACGGAAAGCTGAAGGAGAATGTCCGGGAAATCGGTTGCTGCAACATCATAATGGCCATTTCAAATACCAACGCAATATGAGACTGAATTACAATGACATGCTGCTTCTGGCAATATGGGAATACAACAGGAGACAGGACGAGGATCTGACGCTGGAACTGTTTCAGGAAACATTCGGACAGGTTCCCGGCGCACATTTCCATGATAAATGGGTGCATTATTACAACAGGAACCTGCTGATGATGGCCGCCTATTTCAGGGGTGAGGAAGAAAACGGCCAGAAATTCTGTGATATGATCACCCGACAGGTTGAACGCTATACACAAAACAGGAGGAGAACAGGATGAATACAAAGATACGATATGACCTTGACAGTCTTGAACTGGCAAACGGTGACTTCGGGTATCCCATTACAGAAAAGGAAGTACGGAAAGTGAACCGTATGCTGGAACTGATGGAGAATGTCCGAAGCAGGCAGATGTGCCCGACAGAAGGAGACTGCGTGGAATTTGTCTCACGTTCTGGTGACTATTTCGGGAAAGCTCATATAGAACGGATAACAGGAAAATATGCGGATGTATGCCTGATACCGGAAACGGTATTCTGTTTCGATGACATGGGAAAAGCCGCCTATGATACCACCGGAAGTCCCTGGACGCAGGTCAATATCCGGGACATGAAACCCGTAGGTACAGAAATCCGCATATTCAGGACATGGGGATTCGGGAAGCGCAGCAATACGGGCAGTCTCAGGTTCGATGCTCCGGTCAGGAAATGGGAATACAGAGAACCGAATCCGTTGTATGACGGTTACACCACCCGTAACTGGTTCCGCTATCATATCATGAAACACCGGGACAGGGAAAGGACAGGCGAATACACCTTCCGCAGCGATTCATTCACGCTGTACAGCCGGAGCGAGCTGGACGAGCTGGCCGCAATCCTGAAAGGCAGACTCTACAAGGGAATCCTGCCTGACTCTCTTGTACTTTGGGGATACCGCATGGATATTAAGGAAATATCACGTGAGCAGTGGAACGGTATGGGACAGCACGGACAAATCCGCATGAAATTCATGGGATACGGTCCCGTCAGAATACACACGGACAATGAAAACCATACCGTAACTGTATACAGAATCAACGACAGTATATAACCAATTATAAAATTAAGGAATATGGCACGATATGAAATCTCCAACGAAGTCAGGCCGCTCGACAGGCTCATCACAGGCTTTGCCTCCTCATGCGGCTATGAAATACAGACCGTATTCAACGACCTGCTGCGTTTCATCATCCACGGCTTCTCTCCGGGAGCACCGCCAATAAGCAACTGGAAATACAAGCGTCAGCAAAATGCCTCGTTCATGGAAATGACAGCCGAATGGACACGTATCATGCAGAAACAAATCGGCAGGTCGGGCTGGTTCGACGCTTTCGGTGAACTCCACATGGCCTACTGCTCAAAACCGGGACAGCAGGCAAACGGACAGTTCTTCACGCCGTCACATATCTGTGAACTCATGGTCATGTGCGCGGCAGGTAAAAAAGAGACCGGACAGAGGATGGGAGACCCTACATGCGGCAGCGGAAGGCTCCTGCTGGCATACCATGCGCACAATCCGGGAAACTATCTGGTCGGAGAAGACATCAGCCGGACCTGCTGCATGATGACCGTGTGTAACATGCTCGTCCACGGATGTGTCGGGGAAGTGATCTGTCATGACAGTCTCCAGCCGAAGGCATTCACCGACGGATGGAAAGTCAACCAGGCTCTGCCCTTGACGGGAATACCTTCTATAAGACGCATGAAGGAAGAGGAATACAGGAATCCTCTTCCGAAAAATATCGGACGCTTCAAAGAGGCAGTCCGTATCATCAACCTATTGGACAAATAATTACCAACCTTTTAAAAAATATAATTATGGAAGCTTTAGCAACATTGAACAATCAGAGACAGTTTGATTTCCAGAACAACGGAATCGAAGTAATGGACCTTGAAACACTCCAGCGTACCTACAAGGAGAACGACATCTACGGCAATCCGGTCAGGGGTATCTACCACTATCAGGTCATCCAGCGCATGACGGACATCTGCCGCCGTCACAACCTGAACTATGAGGTGGAGGAAATCTTCGCCGCCCAGAACAAGAACCGTACACAGCCCGGTGTGGTCATCCTGCCGCAGGTGGAACAGACCTATGGAGAGAAGGCGGTAGAGGCACATGTACTGCGCAGAATCTTCACCACCATCCGTATTCTGAACGGGGATACCGATGAACTGACAACCACATTAGTGGTAGCCTACCATCAGGACGGTATTCAGGCGGCAATAGGTCCCTGCGTACGTATCTGCCACAACCAGTGTATCCTTTCACCCGAACGAAGCGTTGCCAACTACGGCAAGGACAAGGTGACTACCGAGGAACTATTCGGGAAGGTGGATGACTGGATGCGCAATTTTGAGCGTGACATGGATGCGGACAGAAGCCGAATCCAAAGGCTCAAGGAAAAGGTGTTGACACCCGGTGAATTATACATGATCATCGGTATGCTGACGGCTCTACGTGTATCGCATGACAGTGCAGACAAAAGACTGGCATCACAGGTGGATACCTATCCACTTAACCAGGGACAGATTTCCGTGTTTACGGAAGAACTGCTCAAACTCTCACTTGAACAGCCACGCATTACAGCGTGGGATGTCTACAATGTAGCGACAGAAATCTACAAGCCTGGAAAGACTGATTTTCCTGCCATGATTCCACAGAACGGAGCAATGGCCGATTTCCTGCTTTCATATAACCAGAATTAGAACCTGAAACCGAAATACGACAGGCCCGGTTCCGTCACCAGCGGAATCGGGCTTTGTCGTTTATCAACCGTAATAATCAGATAAGATATGGCAGCAAGTAACAGAATAAAGGCTGAAATGTATATCCTTTTCAGCTGCAACGCATGGCACGAATACAGTTCATTCGAGCCAAAGGCGGTCTTCTCTTCCATAGAAAAAGCAGCAGACTTCCTGCAAAAGAACAGAAGAAAACTGAAACTGGAGGAAGATGACATCGAATGTTTCAGACAGCACAGTCAGACTCAGGGCAGAAATACCAATTACCTGGTACAGTCCTGTCCCAATAATCCAGTCCGCGCAAGAGACTTGGAATGACAAAGAATCCCATTCATAAACAATCATATAAAAATATACGACTATGACAAATGATGAAAACACTTACATCGGAATGTCCCTGCCGGAAGGAATACGGTACATCACCGTTTTTGAAAAAGGGGATTTTGAAAACTGCGGAAGAATACTCAGGACATTCTACCGTACGGAAGACAGGGTGAGAAAATTGCTCGCTTTGGGAAACCTGCTCCATCTGGGAGGCAGTCTCTCATCAAATGAAAACAAGACAAGCTGTTGGCCTTTGAATAATGGGAATCCCATTCACGAAGCAAAGGAAATATCAGGCAAGGAAAAGTTCTTCCTGCTCGGTGACTGGACTTACCTGTATGAAAATGGCAGATGGTTTCTGGGCTATGAAGGAAAAATCTATGAAATCAGCAATCCTGAATTTTCTGTCTTTGTTCCCGACAAGGACCATACACCTTCCCCTCTGGACAAAGGACTTTCCTTTGCCGTAATCGGCGAAACGGGAAAACTGGAATTCACTCCGGAAATTGTCAACGGATGGGATACCTGGAAAAGCCTTCCCAAAAGAGTCAGTGAAAAAGGAAAAACGGTATATATATTCCGCAAAACACAACTTATAAAAGTCATCAAACCTAAAAAACTGGAATTATGAAAGAAATCAATATGACAAAGGCTATATCATGTATGCCGGACAAATTCATCACAATGGAAATGGTTGAACTGGCCGCGACCGAACACCGTCCGGAACTGGTCAACTATCTGCCGGAGAAATATATTACCTCTGAAATACTTGACAGTATATTCAAAACAGATGATTACGGATGGCGTTCCTGGCAGCTTTCGAAGATACCTGAAGAAAAACGTAACCGCCAGATTTGTCTAAGGGCAATAAAGGCCGAAAAGAGTAATTTTCCTGACATACCGGAAAAATACAGGAACAGTGACATACTTGAATCGCTGTTCGCACACAGGAATTTCATGCACTACCTGCATCTGATACCTTCATCCTCATGGAACAACGGAACAGTCCGTGATGCAATATACTCCCTTTACCGTGACGTACAGCAAAACGGAGGTTACCGGTACTGTTCAGAGAGGTATGAACAGCAGTTCTTATATGAAACAAGCGTCATGCTTTCTTTCGTTCCGCGACAAGCCAAGGATTTCAGACTTTGGAAAGAACTGATCCATGACGGACGTATCGCAACCATGACTATCGACAAAATGATGCCTAAATGTTTCAAACAGGCAGCATACTACAAGGAATGGGCCATACGCTGTATCAAGGAAGTGGATACACGCTGGCTTGACTATGACACCGTATGGAAGGCCATCTGTCACAAGACAGGCAACCTGCATGGCATTTTCGATTCATACGGACATTACGAGTGGTTCTCCAAACATGCGGATGATGCCATGGCTGACAAAGCAATGGAGCTGGAACCTAACCTGTTTAACAAACTTCCCGGACGGTTCCGGACACCGGAAAGACTTATTCATACACTTGAAGTAAAAAGAGAAATCAACAGTTACAACTTCATTCTTGAACCGAACCTGATGACGAAAGAGGTTTGTATGGCACTGGCCAGAAGGGATTCGTTCTATCCTGATATTCCATCGGAACGCTGGAACAAGGAACTTGTGGAATATTTCACCGAATACGGCAACAGCCTGTACTGGCTCCCTCAACTGCCAAAGAAACTACAGACCAGAAAACTTGCCGAGAAGGTTCTCAAGGAAAAGCCGCAATACTTCCATTATCTGCGGATGGAATTCATCACACCTGAAATGTCCAGGCAGTTATGCAGGAGTAATCAGGATAATATTCAACATTTCAAGGAGCGGGTCATGCAGTTCCAGAAATATACAGGGCTTCCGGCCGAGTTCTACGGATGTGAAACGGATTTCGAGAATATCAGGGACCGTGATGACAGCCGCCGATACTGCCGTATAGGACTCGCTTACATCGCCTTACAAAAATGTAAACGCGGATGGCATGAAAGTGAATATTATCTTATCATGACACGCCATCCCAACCGATATATGCCTGCCAAGACAGTGTTCAGAAAACAGATTACTACATTCCACCGGACATGGCTGGAAAAGACAATATGTGACAACGACCCGCAATTCCGGATTCCGAAGATTCAAAAGGATTTGAAAGATGTACAAGCCATGCGGTATTATGAGGTGGAACATATCCGTACTATACTGGGTTGCGAAATATTCCGCAACTCTTTCATGGGGCAGACAGTGGAATACTGTATCCGCAAGGACGGACTGACCTACCATGACAGGAACATGGAAAGGCTCGCCTCCGGCCTGCAATACAAGATCCGTCAGTTGAAGGAACAAACTGTACTCCCCAAAGGGACGGATGATTCGATGGAAATCAATGCCGAAACGGTACATCGCAATATGGGGTATTGTCTGACCGGAATAGAAGCCTTTGCGGAAGACTACGGACTGGACGTAGCCCGGACCTATACCCTGAAAGAGCTTAAGGACGTTATCCATGAACAGGGATACAAGCCTTCACTGGAGAGATACAAAAAAGAAGTCCAATATCTAAATCTTATCTGAATATGAATATTTTCCAAAAAAGAATTGAAAACCTGTGCGATGAAATCATCGGCAGGATACTTGCACTGATGCAGGTGAATTCGGTTTCCGAAGTCGTATTGACAGACAACGACAATCCGGTTTACGTAATCTGGTTTGACAAGACCGGTGATCCGTGCGAATGTTCCGTACACAAGGTAACTGCTGTCAGAGAAGGAATCATACTTGAAGTCCATGATAAGATAACCGGAGAAAACTATAAGGTCACAAGCCGCCATGAGGCGGCTCTGGCTAATCCGGTATGGCTTAACGAAATTTTGGAAGAAATAATTGTTACTCTATAAAATTTCTTTTCCCTGCTCATATTTTTATCATAATATTCTTCTTTCCTTTTTCAGAGTTCTTAATAGTTATCAATTATAGCTTATTACCTAAATGATATATCACTGGAAGTAAACTAATATTCCAGTGATATATTTGGATGCAAACGACAAATCTTAATGATGGTGTTCTTCCCCATAACCTCCAGTGTCTATATGATTGTGGTGATTATGTTCATGACTATGAGTTTTTCCGAATGTATATGTCACAGCCAGTCTTAAAGTGCGCCCGCCAGACCATTTACTGATAGACTGAGTGTATTCATTTCCATAAAGAATATTGTGGCTTTTCTTGGAGTTAAATATATCCTTACAAAGAAGTGATACATCCCATGCCCCTATGCGCTTACGAACTCCAGCCTCAACATCCCAATCTGCCTCTAGCGTACCTTGAGCGGTAACGCTTCTAGAATTATAGCGCCCTGTAGCCTGAAAATTCATATCCCATGGCAAGCGTAGTGAAGCCATACAACGTACATCCCACACAAAACGGTCCTGTGAATTGCCGTGTACTTTATAAAGATTTTCATGCAAGGGATAACTAGTATCCCAAGCTTTGAGATGACTATTGTACATATTAAGAGTAGTCGTAATCGTCAAATTACTAAAAAGCGTGTTGCGGGATATTATTTCGACGCCTGTATTCAACATATTCCCCACGTTGGCATGTCCATAGTACATGGTATTCATATTGGGGTCGGAAGCCATAGGTGCAAGAAAACTGATATGGCTTATCATATCGGTATTAGAACGCAAATATCCGGAAACAGAAAGCAAATGCTCACTCCATGTCTTGATATAGGAAAGCTCTACTGCATTACTATATTCGGGTAAAATCGACGGGTTACCTAGATGTACTTCAGAAGGGTCTGCTATATTCTCGAATGTGTTTAGCTGTGGACCAAAAGGACGGCGTATACGACGTGAATAATTTAGTTTCAATTCATTATCGTGAAGAAAAGACCATCCGATTGAAGCAGATGGGAACAGTGCAAAATCGTTTTTTTTGAACGGGGCTACATCCACATCTGTCTGACCATAGCCAAGAGAGCGTGTAGATATATTCCATAGTTCTCCTCGAAGACCCGCTGAAAAAGTAAGTCGCTCATAACTGCCCGAGAAATTAACATATAAAGCTGAAATATCAGTATCATATTTAAAACGGTTATAAAGTTCGTCAAGTGCTTCAAGGTGCTGTTCGTTCATACCACTTGAATAAGATGCCGGACTGTTTTCGTAATTATAGTTTCCTTTATAGCCGGCTTCAAGTGTCAACCACGGAAGCACCCGGTTTGAATAGTCAATTGCCGCTTCCCAATTACTGATATTTACATCCTGATATTGACCTCGCCAGATTGTTTCTTCTGTTCCGTCAGACCAAATTTCATTTTCATGAGAAAGGTTCTCACTGGGTCCTTGCCAAATGTTATAGCTGACGTTCATGTCAATGTAATGATCAGATTGAAAAGTGTGCTTATAGCCCATCATGATATTTGCACCACGAGTGTCACCACTTTCACGCATTCTGTTTATATTTTCAATCCATTGTTCAGGCAAATTACTTATATGATTAGTAACTGTGTGTCCCCATTTATGTCCTAATGTTCCGATAGCATTCAAGTATACAGTATTCTTTTCATTTGGTTTGAAGTTTGTCCCCAAACGAAGGAACATGCTGTTTTCGTTTTTCTTATTATCGCCATCTGACTTAAGAAAACAGTCGTCGTCATATCTACGGTATGAAGTCGAACCGCCAGGTAAATGCTGTGTCTTAAGTCCGATTCCAGCAAAAGACTCAAACTTACCTGTATTGTAGTTAATGTTGAAGTTCACATTAGCCGTACCACGCGTGTCGACATTTGCTTCGGCATTACCGAAATAACCGTTACGATGGTCTTCCTTTAGACGAATATTAATAATACCCGCAGTACCCTCACTACTATGTTTTGACGATGGATTAGTCATGACCTCTATACTTTCAATGCTTTCGCCTGGTATCTGCCGAAGTATCTGAGCACGATTATCAACGTTCATACCCATCTCCTTTCCGTTTATCCACACCAGTACATTGGCATTTCCCCGTAAAGAAATATCTCCATCGGTACTTACATTTACAGAAGGTACGGCAGCAAGAAGTTCCTCGGCAGAAGCACCAATGGTAGTGATATTGGAGCTTACATTAAATACCTTACGATCAGTTTTAACAGACATCTGGCTTTTTTGCCCCGTTACAACTACTTCCTGAAGGAGTTTAGAATCCTCAGCAAGTTCTATTTTACCAATATTCACTTCTGAATCTGTAACTGTAATCTCACGTTCTTGGGTAATGCTTCCAACCATACTGATACGGATTATATATTTCCCTGAAGGAGCATTTGAAATTATAAAAGAACCGTTCTCGTCCGTTGTTGTACCTATTAAAAGAGGGACACCAGTTTCGGGATTAACTAAAACTACTGTAGCGTAATCAAGAGGCTCAGAAGTGTTTCTATTAAATACAGAACCTGTTATATTCCCGTCAGCATATACACTTCCTGAAAAGAACAAACTAGCTGCTAATGTAATTGATAATTTTGCTTTCATGATTAATATAAAATTATTTTCTGAGTGCAAAATTACCTGATTACCAATGCAACTAGTTTGCAAAACAATAAGTCTAAATCAAATAATACTATCTTCTTTATGCAGGCAGACTCAATTATTGTTTATTACATTTCGAACAAGTACCTTTAATCAGGTAATTAACTGAATGAGGACGAAATTCATTAGGAAGTTTGATTAAAGGTACATTTACAGTCTCAAAACAATATAGTTCTTTACATTTCTCGCAATAAAAATGAACATGCTGATCATAAATACTGTGATTTGAATCACTCTGACATAATTCATACTTCAATGAACGACTACCATCCTCTATCACATGGACAATATCCTTTTCGGAAAAAAGCTCAAGAACACGGAAAATACTTGCTTTATCCATAGAAAAGTCTAACAAAGCCTCCAAATCCGCAAGGCTCAACGGATGTGAAGTTTTTATTAACTCTTTCAAAACAAGTATGCGATTTGAAGTTGGTTTCACACCCTTTTCGTTTAATAAATTTTCTATATATGCGTTACTCATAATTTTATTTATTACAAATTATAATATAACAAAATCTCTACAAATTTATGGTAATATCAACTTTACATTTAGAAATGTTACAAAATTATAGAATAAGAATTGCAAACCAGTTGCAAAATCGACGAATTAAAATTGCAAACCAGTTGCAAACAAAGTCCCGTAACTTTGTGCCCAGAAATAATAAATAAACAATAGACATTATGAGTAAAACATTTAGAATTGAGGTAGATTGTGCCAATTGTGCCAACCTCGTAGAAGATGCAGCAAAGAAAGTTTCAGGTGTTAAGGAACTCGCCATTTCCTTTATGACCCAGAAGATGAAAGTGGACTTTGAGGAAGGGACAGACCCCGAAACGGTTATGTCAGAAATATTGAAAGTTGCTAAAAAGGTGGAACCTGACTTTGAAATTTTCTAGCATAAAAACAAGAATTTAGGTAGTCTGATCTTGGTGTCAGACTACATTCATTAAATAAGGGAAAGTATGAACAAAAAGCAACGAAATATGTTGGCGAGAATCATTATTGCCTTGATAATGACCGTCGCATTGTTTTTTATTGATGCTACAGGATGGACAAGATTCCTGCTCTATCTTATCATTTATCTGATTATCGGCTATGACATATTAAAAAAGGCATGGCTTGGGATTATTCATGGAAGAGTGTTCGATGAGAATTTCCTTATGGCAGTTGCAACTGTTGGGGCTTTTGCTCTTGCTTTATACGAGGAAAGCGGAGATTATCTTGAAGCTGTAGCAGTGATGCTATTTTATCAGATCGGGGAATTCTTCCAAAGCTATGCCGTTGGCAAAAGCAGACGTGATATAGCAGCATTGATGGACATACGTCCCGATTATGCCAACATAGAAAAAGATGGGAAAATTATCAAGGTTGATCCGGACTATGTAGAAATCGGGCAAACGATTATCATTCAGCCTGGAGAACGTATACCTATTGATGGAATAATTGTTTCCGGTAAGTCTTCACTCAACACCTCTGCTTTGACGGGGGAATCGCTTCCTCGTGAGGTAAACAGCGGAGATGAAGTGATAAGCGGAAGTATTAACTTATCCGGAATATTAAAGGTACGAACAACCAAAGAATTTGGTGATTCCACCGTATCTAAGATTTTGGAATTGGTAGAAGAATCAGCAGCACGAAAATCGAAGTCAGAGAATTTCATTGCCAGATTCGCCCGCATATATACTCCGGCTGTATGTTACGGAGCATTGGCCCTTGCTCTTCTACCACCAGCTTTTCTGATCATATTCAATGGTGCGCCACTGGACTTTTTCACTTTTGAAACATGGATTCACAGAGCATTGGTATTTCTTGTCATAAGTTGTCCTTGTGCATTGGTTATCAGTGTCCCATTATCTTTTTTTGCCGGAATTGGCGGCGCAAGCCGTGAAGGGATACTGGTCAAAGGTGCCAACATACTGGAAACATTGTCTAAAGTCAAAACCGTTGTCTTTGACAAAACTGGGACTCTCACAAAGGGAGTATTTGAAGTAAATGCTTTCCATGATCATAATGACAATGATATTGAACCCCAAAAGGAACAACTATTGGAATACGCAGCAATTGCAGAATCCTCGTCATCACATCCTATCGGAAAATCACTGCAAAGTGCTTACGGAAAGGAAATTGACAGAAAGCGAATAAGCAATATTCAAGAGATAAGCGGTAAAGGTATAACTGCTACAATTGATGGCAGGAGCATTGCAGCAGGAAATGAAAAACTGATGAAACAACTTGGACTTGCAGTATGCCAATGTAACACAGCCGGCACTATTGTCCATTTGGCCATTGACGGCAAATATGCCGGACATATAGTTTTGGGAGATGTTGTAAAACCCACATCAAAAGATGCCATATCAGATCTCCACAAATCAGGAATTACACAAACCATAATGCTGACAGGTGACACTAGGTCTGTTGCTGAACAAACAGCCAATGAGTTGGGTATTGATAAAGTCTTTAGTGAACTTCTTCCCAATGATAAGGTTAATCAACTAGAGAATATACTTAGATATGCAAAAGAAGACAACAAGGTCGCATTTGTAGGAGATGGTATAAACGATGCTCCTGTTCTGTCGCGCGCTGACATTGGAATTGCCATGGGAGCAATGGGGAGTGATGCAGCGATTGAAGCAGCGGATGTTGTACTAATGGATGACAATCCTATGAAAGTAGGTAAGGCTGTCAGGATATCCCGCAAATGTTTGAGAATCGTATGGGAAAATATAATATTGGCATTAGGAATCAAGGGAATATGCCTTATACTTGGTGTATTTGGTATAGTAAATATGTGGCTTGCTATCTTTGCTGATGTCGGAGTTATGATACTTGCTGTTCTCAATGCAATCAGAGCCATGCATGTGAAAAAGGTGTAACCTTACTGATTATGCACTAAATAATAGATGTTACCTACAATATTGATAAGGGAGCTTTTTCAGAGATTAATTGAAAAAGTTCCCTTTTGATGTCTAAGTATATGATATAGATCAATGTAGATATGATGTTAATCGAATAAAGCCATTGCACGTCAGATTCGTTTTTTCCTACGTTTTGATATATATGCTGCATTATCTAATGCCCATGCTATGAGATTGTTTAATATAGGAATCAAACTTTGCCCTACCTCAGTCAATGAATATTCCACTCTTGGAGGTATTTCAGCATATAATTTTCTTTTCACCAGCCCATCGGCTTCAAGAGTCTTTAATGTCTCCGTAAGGACTTTCGGTGAAATATCCGGAATTGCTTTACTTATAGTATTGAAGCGCGTTGATTTATTTTCAGAAAGTACACATAATATAAGCATAGCCCATTTACTGGAGAACCGCGACAGGACATTCCGGATAGGGCAATCTTCTATACGAGTATATTTTTTTAGATTTTCTTGTAATTGTAAGCTGTTCATTTCCAATAATAATTACCTTAAAGTAAGTAGGTTACATTTGCGTAACTTATTGTTTATCAATATAAAAAATATTATTTTTGCACTATCTAAATGATAGTAAGTTTATGATGCAAAGTTAATCATCTTTATAAAAACAGAAAATATGAGCAGCATTAAAATTATGAACAAGGGCGAAAAGTACGCTCACGCAACAATTGGTTGCATCAAGGGTTTTGAAGGTAAGCAGTTTGTAAAAGAGGCTACAGAAGCTACTTCATGCGAGGTCTCATTTGGTACATTGCCGACTGGGGCATCTGTTCCATTTTTTCATAGCCATAAGGCAAATGAAGAAAACTACATCATTTTATCAGGGGCTGGAAAATTTCAGGTGAACGATGAAGTCTTCGAAATTGGTGAAGGTTCAATCATTCGTGTATCACCGGGATGTGACCGAAACTTGAAATGTACTTCTGCTGAGCCTATGATTTATATCTGTATCCAGGCAAAGGATGGAAGTCTGGGAGGCTACACAAAGACAGATGCTGAAATGACAGAACGTAAGAATCTGTTGTAAAGATATTATTCATGATTACCTAATTAACTAAAATCTCTGGCAATGACGGAATATTACCTATTACATCATTGTCAGAGATTTCTAGGATTAAATTAATATTTATCAAAGAATAATCCAAAGTGATGTAACAGAGATACAGCTTACATTTTTTCGAATAGTACATGCCTCTTTAACATTATATTTAGTTAACTATAAGCAACCTATTCGCATTTCTTACATTATAGAGACATACTGTAATGTATCGCATACATGAAATTTAATCCTTATTGTCCACTTTTATAGGAACATTCTTGTCAATATACCTCCGACAAGATATTTAAATGCATATAGACTGCATTTAATACATGCTTTTGTGGCTTTAGGTATTATCCCAGCATTTCCTGTATGATCTGTTACCGAGTATTTTAGAAATTATAAAATCATTTTTCTTCAGATTGTCATTTTTCCTTCCTACGAATTCTTCTAATTAATATCACATAGTAATTTATTAAAAATAGTTTGTATTTATTTAAGGTATAAACAGTAATCTGTATTCTTCTTTTCTTCTCCTTTCTATTGACGGAATTTTCTTTCCCTTATAATGGCAGTACCGTATGAAATCCGAATAAATGCCCCGGTTACCGGCTTCCAGTTTCCTTATCAACGTGCTTTTGGGCATCCTGCCATAACCGAGCAACTTATATGGTCCCACCTGGTATGCCAGACATGCAACCAAAAGCGAATCCTTTCCCAGATGTCGGAACAATACACACATTTCCTTCAGGTCTTTTCTCAGAATGCTGTCTCCCTCACTTTCTGTCAGTCTGGCAGGAAACTTTTCCCCTTTTCTGATACGGTGACCGTATGCAACATACGGATGATGTTCCGGACCATGCCATCCTTCGTATTTTTTGATACACCTGACAGCCGTTTCCCAACGTGAGTCTTCAACATTCTCCTGTGCCCGCAGGAAAGTTACCGTCATGGTCAGTACCACCAACGGCAGTACCGACCTTAGAAGTCTAACGGTTATTATAGGGCACCTCCTTCCTGAACTGACAATGAATCTTCCACAGCATCCGTCTCTTCATCACCTGCATTGTTGAAGTCAAATTCCATTTCTGTCATGTTTCCCCAGTTATCCTCGACAACGACAATGAAGTTCTGCGCCTCATCACATAGTGAAGTATAATACAGCCTGAACTTCCGGTTCTCCAGCAGATAACGGTCATTCGGCTTGAATTCAAGACCGTTGTCCAGTTTCAGGGAACCTTCCCCGTCATACTGGAAATAACGGATCGTATAGGCCGTACCGTCAAAATCGCCCTCACTTTTGAGTTCACATCGTATTTCCGCCGTCTCATTCCTGTTCAGTTCCTTGGGAACCGGCATTGTTTCCACGGTAAACGGATAACTCTGCTGGATTTCCAGCTCGGATTCGCACGAGGTCAGTACAAGACTGACCAGACCTATGCAGAACATGGCAATCTTGCCTGCCAGCACAAATCCTTTTCTTATATTCTTTTCTGTCTTCATTTGTTTTCCTTTGTTTTTGTCAGATATTCATTCAAGTCCTTAAATCCATCATACAGACCAGAACAGTCCGTAACCTTATTTCCGAAATGTATGTTCAAAGTCTCCAGTGCGGTAGTCCCGGCCCGGTCACGGTCAAGAAAGCACCGGATTTTGCCGTAACCCTCCAGGACGGCATACGACCGTTCCAGATTGGATACAGAGTTCAGCACCAGGCAGTCCTCGTCCGTCACAGTCCGTAATGCCAATGCCGAAAGAAAATCTATAAACCCTTCAAACACGCAGTACGTATCCTGTTTCTTTCCGGACAGGGACACACAGGAAATGTCCTTGGGAGAGATGCATCCCTTAAACATCGGGTTACGCAGTTCATAGCCGCCGCTCCGGTTCATGAAGCCTATGGCAAAATACCGTTTGCCCCGTATTCCGTATGTCACTTCCTTGCAGAATCTTCCGGCTATGGCCGGATCAATGCCTCTCTCTTTCAGGTAACCTTTCAAAGCCTCATGACTCAGTTCCGTCACTTTCATATCCTCGAATCCGGAAACGCGGGGTATCTTCTTACGTTCCTGTAAAGGCCGGAGGGGAAGGATGCCGGATTTCCCTGAAAGGAACTCCAGCTGTTCCATGAAACTGGTACTTCCGGTCAGTTCTCCGGCAAGATGGAAGATGTCACCTCCCTTTCCGAAGCCAAAATCAAACCAGACATTCCGCTGCGTATCCACCTTGAAGGATGCGGTTCTCTCATTCCTGAAAGGGGATCTGAACCAGACATCATTTCCTTTACGGGATACAGGCATATGCCCCAGATCTTCAAGAAAACCGACAAGGGAAATCTGTCTAATCTGTTCCAGTTCCATAACCCGCTAATTTATCATAAAACGGATGCCGATTCCATACTGAGTATGGCAATGTCCGAGACTTTCGCCCCACAGGAAACGCTCACGCAAGGAAGCCGTCAATGCCACACGATCGGCAAGGTACAGTTCCATCTCCAGCGTCAGGGCACAGCCGTACACAAAGGTATCGCCGTTTTTCAGGGTGGCCCCGTCATAAAGTTTTTTATCGGACCAGTTTACCGTCTCATATCCGGCCAAAGCCGATCCTCCCAGATTGAGGAAGAACACTTTTCCCGCATCGGAAAGGAAATTCAGGTAATATCCGCCTTCTGCCGTAAACTGCGCAGAAGGGATGGTCACATGACGGTAACCGTGCTTCATGTGCAGGTATTCCGCTCCATATACCCATTTGTTCCCGCCTTTGGCATAACTTGAAAGTGTCATTCCCATATAGTATCCGTTATCGGAAGCCATACCTCCACGCATTTCCATACCCTGCATCCTTGGCAGAATCCGCTGGGCGTCTGCCTGCCCTACGGAAAGGACAAGCAGCAATGCCAGCATATACAATACTTTCGTTCTCATCGTACCTTCAGCTCATTGATGGTTTCCGCACGCACCAGGTCTTCGTTGACCACCTCAAAACTCTGGTGACGGCCGCCCTGTTTCTCATACATCTCCACAACCAGTTTCTTGTCATCCGGTATCGTAAACTTGGGAAAGGCGAATACAGTACACTCAGAATCCCTGCCGTTTACACGTGTCACATAATTATAGGCACGCAGCGGATAAATCACCTGCTCCTGCATGGCCGTACGCTTCATCACCTTTTTGTCCACCACCTTGAACGTAATGAAATCCACGTCAAAGGGCACATTCGAGGAGTTCTTTACCTGGGTATGGAAATAAAGCAGGTCATTATGGGTGTATAACCCTTTGAGCAGATACTGGATACCGAAACGCTTGCAGCCGATATGACGGATACGGCGCTTGTCATTCTCATACACGGATTTCATGATAAGACGTACCAGACGGGGGGATTCGTTATCCAGCTCGGTCAGATAGATTTCCATGGCATTGTTGGGACGGTTCACCGATTCTCCGTCATGGATGAAATCACACATCTCCACATTCAGCAGCAGCGGCTCGTCGGCATACTTCACGTTGAATGTATAGAAGTTCCCGTCTTCGGTTATTACAGACATATTGGTCTCCTCCCTGAAATTGCGTGTCGTAGCCTTTACCCGGATTACATTCTCGGCACCGTCGGCCTTGCCGGCTATCAGGTTTGTAGAACCGAGATCCACATACTTGACCGGAGCCGGGAAAATGACATGGACGGTCTTGTCATACGTTATTTCCAGTCCGTGCGGCGGAATCATCTGGCTGAAACCGATCTTGCGGGTCAGCCCCTCATAATAATCGCCGCTGCTCTGCTGCGCCCAGGCAGCCGATACGCCCAGCAAAAGGGCAAACATCATCAGAATCTTCTTCATATGCTTTTGTTTAATGGTTGTCTTTTCTTTCATAGTTTCCTGTATTTCATTTCTCCGGCGAATGGAGCAGTACCCGGTGTCCGGCCTTCAAAGTAATCTTTACCGTACGCATCCGTTTGGATATGTACTGGGAAACGCCCTGTATCACACCTTTTCCCAGATCGGAGGCAATCTGCGCCCCGGCATCGGTGGAAATGTTGATGCTGCTGTTCATCGAGGTTCCCATGTTGGCTGCAATCTCTCTGGCAGCGTCATATTCCAGTGAACCCGGCACCAGAATTCCCTGTTGTCCGTCCAGATCATAGACTTCCAGCTCCACCGGCAGGATAATTCCCTTGTATTCCACGGCATTGACCATGATTTCCAGCCGTTCACCCTGTATACGTGTGCCACCTACCAGTACGGTCCCTTTCGGTATGAAACGTCCGGCAACGGACATGGGCTCGGTAAGCCGCAGGCGCAAAGCCTGTCCGTCGGATACAGTCTGTGTTCCGTGTACACAGGCAGCAATAGTATTGCCTTCCGTTGCGGTCTTCCGGCCGACAGCCGTATTGAAACCGGCATTGTGTTCTCCCGAAAAGGCGGATATGAACTCTTCGTCGCTCATGGGTCTGGAAAGCGAGGATACCACCTCATTGTGGACCTGTTTCACCGGCATGGCTTTTTTGTCCTCCGCTTTTCTGACGGGAGAAGGAGTCTCCACTGCCTGACGGTTATTGTATTTGGCGGCCAGTTCGTAGGATTTTTCCATCAGGGCCATCTTTTCCTCCATGCCTGACAGTGGCTCCTGCTTCTGCTGCTGTTGCTGCATACGCTCCAGTTCCTCAATCCTTTCCTGAAGCCTTTCCTTTTCCGGATCGGTCCGCGGTTCATAGATGCTTCCCAGCGTACGGTTCATCTCACGGTAGGCTCCGGCCGAGGAACTGACCGGTCCTGCATTGCCTTTTTCTGTTTCCGTTCCCATGTTTATTTGCCTCTCCGGTATAATGTTATCGGGAAGACGGACAACACTGTCTTTCCGTTCCTCTTTGGCAAACATGGACTCCACAGCTTCAAAGAATGTCTTCCTTTTCCTGCTTTCCTGTTCCATCAGGGCCTTCTCATAGGCATCCTTCTTGTTTCCTTCCAGGTGGCTGTCCTCGGGAGAAGGGATTTCCGTATTGAACCCCTGTCCTTTATCCTGCTGCTCCTGTTCCTGCCCGGAAGGTGAGAATATCAGATAGAAACTTCCCAGACACAGCAGGAACATCAGAGGATACACAACAAATCCGGCGCGTTTGCGTTTCTGTTCCTCACTCAGCGGCTTCCTGTCCTTTGAGGACCGGAGCCTGAACGGTTTCATCAGCCGTTCCATTACTTTCTTGACTTTTTCTTTCTCCATTTCTTACAATAGATTGAATGAACTCCATACGGAGTGAATCCTTTTCCATAAATTCCATTCCGGACTCCCGGTTCTTACTGCCCATAAACGGCCGGTACATCGTATAGACACATGCGGCGGCAAACGGGACAAACAGTATCCAGAGAACGGCCTTACGCTGTTTCATGGTAAGTCTGTGGCAGAACCTCCTGAATTGCAAATCAGTCTGTCTGATCATGTTCCTTTTCCTTTTCATCGCTCTACACTCCTTATGTCCTTGTTTTCCAGTATGGTCAGATGTTCGATGATAAAGCCATTGGGATTGTCATCGGAACGGGAGGTATTCTGAAGCTGGCAGTCAGTCACCAGCGAACGTTCCGTCACGTTACTCTCACGGATAATCATCTGGCGGGCATACGTCCTGGCCCTGTAGGGGTAGCCGGAAAAGTCGCAGATCACGCTGTCCACCCGTACCACCTGATTGATGTTGCCGGAAATGAGACGGTTATAATATCCTTTCTCGGCAAAATCCACATAGTAATGATAGGCGCTTTTGTCCGCCAGCTGCAAGGCACGGTTGATATTGTGCTCAATGGCATCCTTCTGTGGCGACAGCCCGAAAAAGAGCTCATGGAACCTTCTTACATGCTCCCTGGCTTCAGCCGGACGGTTCTGTGAAAGATCCTGCGAAAGGGCAAGCATCAGTGACTTGCCGCCATCGAGTACATAAATTTTCTCACGCTGTTTCTCCGCAAAGCGGTATGAGTTCCACAGGGCAAAGACGGTCACAAGCGTGCAGCATCCGACAAAGACCGCAAGCATCAGGCGTATCCGTCTGAAACTGCTTTCAATATTGGTCAGTGATTTGAATTCCATCTGTTTTCATGATTTTTATGTTCCTGTTCTGTTTATTTCCCACGCAGACGCCCTCCGATATTTCCCAGTCCGGAACCTGCGGCACCGGCTGCAAATCCTCCGGCCTTGGTCGCGGTACGGTTGATGTTGCGGTTATAGTTTCCGGCACCGCCTGCCTGCACAATCCATCCGGCCACGGTCGGCACGGTAAAATATCCGATGATACCTATCAGCATGAAGATCACATATACCGAATTGGAGTTGTCCAGCGAATAGTTCGGATTGTTCTGGAGCTCCAGGATGTCGTTCTGCAGCATAAGTACCTGAATCTTGGCCAGCATACAGCTGAAAAGGTCACTCACGGGAAGCCACAGATAGACGGAAATGTAACGTGTGAACCACTGGCTGAGCGTGGACTGGAAACCGTCCCACACACTGAAGGCAAAGGCAATGGGACCAAGGATGGACAATACAACCAGAAAAAAGGTCCTTACCGTATCTATAAGCAGGGATGCCGCGGCAAAAAGCAGTTCCAGCAGACTGCGGAAGGCGTCACGGATATTCTTTTCCAGATTGTACATGCCCACTTCCATATACATGCCCATGCGGGTTGCCATGGCATCAGGCGACCATCCGAGCTCGTCCAGCTGACGGTCAAACTCCTCATCGCTGACCAGATAGGCCGTTTCCGGATTGCGGAGCATGGCTTCACGTTCCAGCCTGTCCTTCTGCTCACGGTACTGCTGCATGTCCATCGTCTGCCCCTCAAGCATCTTGTGGGTTCCCTGCACGATAGGGCTCAGCACAGTATTCATCGTTCCGAGTACCAGGGTCGGGAAAAGCATGATGCAGATGCCTATCGCAAACGGGCGCAGAAGCGGATACACGTCTATCGGTTCGGCACGGGCAAGCGACTGCCAGACACGGACGGCCACATAGAACAGGGCACCGAGTCCGGCAAGTCCCTTGGCCACGTCCAGCATATCCTCACAAAGGGGCATCATTTCATTGTAAAGGCTCTCCAGAATGGTATGGAGATTCGAGAAATCCACGGATAACAATACCATAGGCTACCAGTATTTGGAGGTGTCATTGCCATAGAGCTTCAGGACACGGTCAAGGTCATTCTTCTTGCGGGCACGCAGAAAACTCACGGCTATATTCCTGTTCGTATAGTAATTCACGAGATTGCGGTAACGGCGCATACTGGCATAACAGTCATCCACCACATCCATACGGTCCTTGTCGGTCATGGAAAGGGTGCTGACGTTGATTACCTGCTTGAGGTCCTGCAACACCCCGTTGCTCTCTTCCAGAAGTTTGGTATAACCGAAAGCGATGGCATCCAGCTCTTCGGGAGAAAAGTTCTCGTCACCCAGCATCTTTTGGAAATTGGTCACGTAGATTTCCGACACGTCACCGACCATCAGGATAATCTCACTGACCTTACGGGCATCCTTCACCAGATTGTTGACGGACTTCAGGGCATCATAGTATTTCTTGTACTGCTGGTATATCTTCACCGTCTCCGCAAAATTCTGGGCGGTACTTGTCGCAGTTGAAGAGGTATGCACGATATTATCCGACATGTTGATGATACTCTGGGCAAGGTTTCCCGGATCGGTCACCACCCACTGTGCCCGTATCTGTCCAGCAAGAAAAAAGGTTCCTGCACAAAGCAGCAGCAGTCTTTTTCTCATGGACGTACCTCCTTCCTTACATAGTCACCGTTCGGAGAAAAGGTCAATACGTCAGCCGCCTCATTGTAGGCGATGTCTATGCGGTAGCCGGTATTGATGAACAGGTTACCGTTTTCTTCCACCAGCAGATAGGTTTCCGGCTTCAGCTTCCGTGTCTTTCCGCTGCGGGCGAAGACCGTCACCTTGTAGGCGTCCCCTTCCTTATATATAAGGACATCGGGCTTGCCTTCCACACTGCTCCATGAACCGCACAGGCGGTCACAGTCCTTGAACCTGCTTTCACTACAGCTCTGCAGCAGCAGTGATGCCGCCCCGATCAGGTAGGCGGCCAGTCTGTACAACTGTCTGTTTTTCATGTCTTGTCTTTTTAATGATGTTGTTCTTGTTTTACTGAATCTCTCAAAGTCCCATCTTGCGTCTCTTTGGCTTCGGACTGACAGGGATGCGGACTTTTCCGGTCGGCCTGTCCTTACAGGCTGGCTGCCGACATTCCTTGCGGATAATGGTATCGTCCTTTTTGTTTGGGGACTTCAGACCAACCATGGTTTCAAACCTGGCATAAAGTTCTTTATATGCCTTTTCTGACTGTTGCCGCCTGATTTCATCCGGGGAATTCCGGTCAATGCCGTATTTCATGAGAAAACAGGAATTAATGAAAGGGCTGTCAATATTCTTCGGGTTGGCGATGAAACCTCCCAGCTTTTCCAGTTCCCCGTACAGCTTGTCGAGATACTGTACGGGAGGAGGGGAACAAAGCCGCTCGAAGACCTTCTCCACAGCATGTGTCAGTCTTACATCTACCTCTACGGCATCAGGTATCTCGCCTCTGAGCCTTCTTTCCCTGTAAGCTTCCGGTTCCATACTTTCAAGCCGGTGATACAGCTCATAGTCTTCTGAAAATCCGTAATGTTCACGGATCTCCTTCGGTATGTCCCATCCGTTCATCAGGGACCAGTAGAGACATTCAATGGTCTCCTTACGCTTTCTTTCATCCGATTCAAAACTGTCATTCATAACTGTCATGCTTTACCGTTTGACCTTTTCCTTTCCCTTCTCATTTCCGCAATGCGTTTCACGGCCAGTTCCAGATTTCCGCCCAGTTCCTTGGCCAGCTTCTGCAATTCCAGCTTTTCCGACTCTTCCGTGGTATATACGGCATATTCCTCATCGCTGACTTCCGTGGCATACACGGCCGAGTGGGTACCGCCAAGACCGATCCAGACCTCACGGTAGAAACGTCCGGGATGGTTGGCCTGGTTAATGGACAGGATCTGTCCGCGTTCCTTGTCGGTCAGTCCGAGAAGCCGCTGGATATGGTCGAACTTGTTCATGTATTTCCGCTGGTCAAGAAGAATCTTGCAGTCACTGTTGTTGATGATAGCTTCCTTCACGACAGGGGAACTGATAATGTCATCCACTTCCTGGGTGACCACCACGGCCTCCCCGAAATATTTTCTGACGGTCTTAAATAAATACTTTATGTACTCACTCATATTGGCGGACATCAGGGCTTTCCAGCATTCCTCAATGAGTATCATCTTGCGGATACCTTTCAAACGGCGCATCTTGGCGATGAAGGTTTCCATGATTATCAGCGTGACCACGGGCAGAAGCACCTTGTTTCCGCTGATATTGTCCAGTTCAAATACGATAAAGCGCTTGTTGGTAAGATCCAGTTCTTTGTCCGAATTAAGCAGGAAATCATAATCACCGCCACGGTAGAACGGTTCCAGCACGTTCAGGAAACCGTCGATGTCAAAATCCTTCTCACGGACTTTCTTCTCCTCAATCATCCGGCGGTAGTCATCACGCACAAACTCGTAGAATCCGTTGAAATCGGGTCTGACATCCCTGTTTTCCGTTATCCTGCGGATGTATGCGTTCACCGCTCCAGAAAGGGCTACTTCTTCCGAACGCCTTGGGGCTTCATCCTCACGTTTCCAGAGTGTGAGTATCAGTGTCTTGATGCTTTCACGCTTTTCCACGTCAAATTCCCCGGAATCCGTATAGAACGGATTGAAGGCGATGGGATTGTCCTCCTCATAGGTGATATAGATACCGTCCTCGCCATGTGTCCGGTCATGAATCAGGCTGCAAAGTCCCTGATAGCTGTTTCCGGTATCCACCAGCAGGATATGGGTACCCTGTTCATAATACTGGCGGACAAGGTGGTTCGTAAAGAAGGATTTACCGCTGCCGGAGGGACCGAGTATGAACTTGTTGCGGTTGGTGATGATTCCCTTGCGCATGGGCAGGTCACTGATGTCTAGATGAAGCGGTACGCCGCTCTGCCTGTCCGTCATACGGATACCGAACGGGCTGGGCGAACTGCGGTAATTCGTTTCCGAAGCAAACAGGCAGACAGCCTGTTCCAGAAAGGTATAGAAACTTTCCTCAGCCGGAAAATCGCCCGCATTGCCTGGAATACCAGACCAGTACAGCACCGGGGTATCTATCGTGTTGTAATGGGGTACACATCCCATCAGGGCAAGCTGGCTGCCGGTATCGTTCTTGATACGCCTCAACTCTTCCTCGTCTTCCGCCCAGGCCAGTACATTACAGTGGCACCGTACCGGAACAAGCCCTTTCGTATGCGCCTCGTCAAGATACATTTCTGCCCATTCATAGTTCACGGCATTGCTGCGGCTGTATTTCGACAGGGACAGCATGTTGCGTGAAGTCTTTTCCATGCGTTGCAGGATTTCCTGCGCGTCATCGATAAACACGTACTGCGAATAGACATGGTTGCATGAAAGCAGAAGTCCTACCGGAGCCGCAAACGAAAGACGGCAGTCGCTACGGTCAGTGGACAAGCGCTCATAACGCATGTCCGTGCCCACACTGCCGGGAAGGTCTTCCGTATCGGAAAGCACATGCAGGCAAAGACGTTTGTCACCGATGCGCATACGTTCCGGATCAAGGTAGATGTCCTGTAATACGGGGTGCGTGTCCTCCATACCGAGAGTCAGGTATCTTTCAATCAGCCCGGGACATTCTTCCGTTCCGACAACCTCTTCAGTTCTGAGACGCTTCATCCAGACATGCCCCGAATCGTTCATGATACGCTCGAACTGCTCCACCGCCTCCAGAAATTTCACGACCGAATCCCAGTCCGTGATTTCCTTGGGAAGGATATAGCCACGGCACAGGGTACTGAAATCACTGCGGCGGCGGGCACGTTCGCGTGTAGTCTTTGTCAAATACAGGAAGCAGCGGTGTCTGAGATACGGGCGTTCGTTGAAATGACGCTCATAGCTGCGGGACAGAAAACTTTCCGTCCCGTCTCCTTCGCTCCGGTAGTTTTCCTTGACGAACCAGTCCTGCTTGTACACGATAGAATAATTGGGAAGCACCTTCATGGCCTTTATCCAGGTACCGTGAATGGCTTCGTATTCCGCCGCCGTCACCGTGTACAGTTCAGGCAGCTCGACCTCGAAGGCTACCGTAATGTCCGCATCCTTACTTACGATGCAGTTGTTTTCCACGGCCAGAATCGGGAATCTGTCTTCCAGATCACAGGCCTTCAATACACTTCTCATTTCTTTCTCTTCTTTTTGGTTAATGCTCTGAATATTCTGCGACGGGCTGACAAATAGCGCGGATGGCGTTTTTCGGCCAGCATCTTCATCAGCCCGTGCTCACCGTAGCGGGCATTCATTCGGAAGGTCAGCCATACGGCCAAGGAACCGGATACCGCTCCGAAAGACAGGCATACCAGCTGGCTGACACCGGCCATATATAGGACAACCACCGCAAGAAAGACCGATACAAGACCTCCGGCAAAAAAGAACAGGTACTGTGATTTCAAGCCCTTGAACTCAATCGGACGGCCTGCTCCTTTGTTGATACGGTAATCCATGGCTTACAGGAAGAAGGAACGGAGAATGGTGGCAGCCACAATCAGGAAAATGCAGGCGAAAAACCAGCTTGCCGCAGTCTTGGACGTATCCGGGTCACCGCTGCTGAACTTGCCATACGTCTTGATACCGCCGACCAGACCGAGCACGGCTCCGATGGCATAACACAATTTGGTGGCCGGATCGAAATACGAAGTCATAAGGCTGGTAGCCTCATTGATGCCGGCAAGACCCTGTCCCTGTGCGAAGGCACCTGCCGCTGCCAGCACATACAATACTGAAAATAGGATTCTTCTTTTCATTGTCGAATCATTTTGGGTTTGACATAAATTTTGAATTCGACTGCAAATATATAAGGCTTAAACCGCTGTGATACAACACCGTCATCAGGTGTCACCAGATGTCATCAGATGTCATTCAGGAAGCCTTACAGACATAAAAAAAGCATCCCGAAAAGATTTCCGGGATGCCTGAATATATCGGTGTCAGATATATTTCCGCCACTCGTCAAACGGTTCATTCCCATCCTTTACTTTAAGCGGTTTGGGATTGCCGTCCTCATCAAGATACCTGTCTATCAGTTCCTCTACAATCGCGGAATTCTCCATATTGGAAAGGAACACATCAATCAGGCTGGTCTGCCTGATGGAGAACAGGACACGCGCTGCCTGCATGGCCTTCTCATGGTCGGCTTCATCCTGATGTGTCAGATATTCGCCGAGTACTTCCATGTCCCTGCTGGACAGAACAGGTGATACGGATTCCACTTCTGGAGACTCCGCATCAAGGTCTTCCTGGACTTCTTGCAGAAGTTTCATCTTATCCAGCTGAAGGTTGCATTCCACATCTTCCTGCTGCACGTCCTCCTCTTCACCGATAAAATTCCTTTCAAGTGGCTGGCTCATGAAGGGAGCGGCAGTCTTTCCGGCATTCTCGTCCAGATAGACATAACGGGTACTTCCCATCACTTCTGCATCTGAAACCGCAGATTCCGTTCCAGCAGCTTCTTCCCTCTCCTTTTGTGAAACAGGTTTCGCATAAAGCAAAGTACAAATAATTTCAATATGTTTTCTCCAGCCATACACGCTGTACAACAAATAACTTATACAGACAATTCGTACACAGAGGTATATTAGTTCTTCCATATCAGAATGGTTCTTGGGTTTTACGGCGAAACAGCTCGCCGAGCTCTTTACTGTAAGTCTCAAGATGGTGTGCCAGCACATTATCTAAAAAAGCAGGCACACTCATGTCATCACTTAAAAGAGGAAGGATACGTGCCAGCTTGCAATACATATCATAGCTGATATAGGTTTGTTTCCGGTGTACCGACTTTCTTTTGTCTAAAAACAATTCCCTATACATCTCCACCTTCTTTTCTAATCCAGGGTCAGCACGTATCGTTTTGCGGGACTTTTCCTGTTCCTGTTTCTCTACTTCCGACACATTTTTTCCTTTTTCTGTAGCAGAAACAACGTTTCCACCGACATCGCCCCCAGACTTGCCACAGGAGATGGATTCACTGGCCATCATGTCCTTTAGGACATCTTCATCCACTTTGAATATTTCTCTTTTCTTTGCCATAGTTCTTATCCCGGAAATATGATACGTTCCATCTCCTGGGCAAAAGCCTCAAGACGGCTGTCTTTCAGTAGTGATTCGGAAGGAGGAAGAAGGGTGCAGCGGAAATGCTGTCTGGAAGAGGGTGTCATTTCCTTGTTGAAGCGTTCAAGATCCGGAAGTACGGTTTCAAAGACCTTCAACCCAATACGGAGCACTATTGCATTATACATTACATACAGTTCTTTTGAAGTACGGCTGTCCATACGGTTCCAAAATAAACGTATGTCCTTCAGGGGAGCTTCCGGATGCTGTCCGATAAAATCCTGAACGGTCGATACAAAGGAAAGGCTGCTCTGCATGACCATACGGTCCTTTACAATGGGAGTAAAGATAAAATCCATGTTCATGACGGACTCGAATACACCACGGGAATTCACCGTTCCGGGAAGATCGAAGAATATCAGGTCATAGTCACCTTCCAATTTGCCTGGAATCTCTGCGGCTGCTTCTGGAGTAGAAGTGACAATTGGATAAGCCTTACGGGAGCCCTCTTCAAACTGGCGGCAGAAAAGTCGCTGATGATACTCGCTTTTTTCAATGTTCTTCAAATCTCTTCCCCTTAGTTTTTCCAGACTGAACTGGGGATAGTCACAGTCAACAACAGCAACTTTCAGACCTCTTACATAATTAAAATAACTGGCAAGTACTACTGTTACCGTGGACTTGCCCACACCGCCTTTCTGATTACTGAAGGCGACAAGAATCGGACGCTTGTTCATACTTTCTTTGTTTTGGGGTTAATATTCAGATTCATTTTCAGATATTGCATTCTTATGATTATACAGTATCACACGAATGTATCCTTATGTCATTATTTCCCTATAATGACACAGCATAGCAACAATGCATTTTTACATTAAAGCATTAATCTACTGACATTATATGATAGGATTATAATGAGAGAACATTACAAGAACATAATACTACACAAACATATTCACGTATTGTTATAACATTATGTTGTTATTTCCTTATGTTGTTATGTTATCATATCAATATTTCAATACATCATTGCCATGTTATAACATGGTTTCCTTACAATCACATCTTATTATCGCAACACTTTGTTACAATAAAATCTATGTCAAAAATAAGGTCTTTCAATCATACAAGTAATATGTAACTGATACCATGACATCAGATGTCATCAGGCGTCGTTATATGTCATACAATCCACTATTTCACAACTGTTTACACGGCTATAATTTTGCAAAGTCAGAACCGATGAACGGCTTGGAACATCTTCCGACGGACAGCAACACGCCGCTCACGTCGCGCAGCAATCCGCCGGAGGTGGATTCTCTGTTCAAATGAACAGAGCAAGTTGTGTTTTTGTACGACAGAAATTATTCTGCCATACAAAAACCAACTTGCCCTCCCTAACGGTCGGGGGATTTTCCTCCAAAGTCGGAAAATCTGACGGAGAAAGAAAAACAACCCAAAAGCAGAAAAGCATGGAGAAAAAACAGGCTAAAAGGACAGGCAGAAAACCGAAGACTGATCCGGCGGACTACAAGTACAATTTCCGTCTGAACGCAGAGGAGAAAAGTAAATTTGAAAAACTGTTTCTGGAATCCGGAGCAAGGGACAGAACAATCTTTATCAAAAAATCAATCTTTTCAGAACAACTGAAAGTAATCAAGGTGGATAAAATTTCCATGGACTATTACATCCGACTCGGGGAATTTTACAGGCAGTTTCAGGCAATAGGTAACAATTACAATCAGGTCGTAAGAGCCGTACAGAAAAATTTCGGGGACAAAAGGGCGATGTCCCTGCTTTACAAGCTTGAAAAGGCTACCCTGGAACTGATACTGCTCAACAGGCAGATTATGGCATTAACCAAAGAATATGAAAAGAAATGGTTGCAAAGATAAGTCACGGGGCAAGCCTTTACGGAGCACTGTCCTATAACCATGAAAAGGTATTTCAGGGAACGGCGGAAATCCTGTCAGGACATCGGATGATTTCCGACCGCCCTGGACTGCCGAGCGAGGACATACGTTTGGCTCTCCTTTCATTTGAAAACCATCTGACGGCAAACAGGAGGACGGACAAGCCGATTCTGCATATCGCCCTCAGTCCGGCACCGGAAGACAGGCTGGACAATGACAGGCTGGCGGAACTGGCAAAAAAATACATGCAGAAAATGGGATATGGTGACCAGCCGTTCATCGTGTACAGACATGGAGATACCTGCAACACGCACGTACATATCGTGAGTGTATGCATTGACGATGAAGGAAGGAAAATCAATGACTCCTATGAACATCACCGTTCCATGACAGCCTGCCGGGAACTGGAACAGGAATTCGGGCTGCGTAACAGTGCGGATACGGAAAGACGGAATCCGAAAGCGGAACTGAAAAAGGTGGATGCCTCACAGGGGGATATACGCCATCAGATAGGAAACACACTGAAGGCCGTACTGGAAAGCTACCGTTTCCAGACTTTCGGAGAGTATTCCGCACTGCTTTCCACACTGAACATTGAAGCCCGACAGGTTCGGGGCGAATACAAGGGAACACCCTATACGGGTATCATCTATTCGGCTACAGATGATAGTGGGAAAGTGGTCAGCCCTCCGATAAAAAGTGCAAGGTTCGGCAAGCGTTTCGGAAATACGGGACTGTCCGAACGTATGTTACGGCATACACAGGACTTCAAGGAAGGCAGATGGGCTCCTGCCATATCCGGCAAGGTCGTATGGGCCATGCGTAACGCAAAATCGGAACAGGAATTCAGGGAACTGCTGAAACAGGAGCACATTGATGTAGTATTCCGAAGGAACGATACCGGACGTATCTATAGCGTCACATTCATAGACCATGAACGGCGCGAGGCGTTCAACGGCTCACGTATGGGAAAGGAATTTTCCGCCAACGTATTCAACGCCCTTGTCAACTGGTGGAAAAGAATACCCTGGCAGGACAGACAACAGTCCGGTCCGGAGGAACTTTGGAAACGGTACGGCCACCGTATGGAAGAAGGCAGTGCGCTTGAACAGGCGGCAGGCATCTTCTCCTTTGAGGCAAATCCGGCAGTCGATTACGAGGAAGAAGCGTTCCGTCGCCGCATGAAACGGAAAAAGAAACCGCAGAAGCGCAAATCACGCGGTATCTGATCAATCAAAATGAGTCAATAACAGGGGGAACAACGGATTCCCCCACAATCATATACATCATTATGCAACAGGAAGACGATTTGAGAGCCCTTGCCAAGATTATGGAATTCGGCAGGGCTGTCAGTATTTTTATTCTGGTAGTCCACGTTTATGTGTACTGCTATCCCAGTATGAGTGCCTGGCATCTGAATTTGGATGTCATAGACCGAATACTGATGAACTTTGACAGGACAACCGGTATATTCAGCTGTATCCTATGGACAAAACTGATGGCGGTTCTTCTGCTGGCCATATCCTGTATGGGTACCATCGGAGTCAAGGGCGAGAAGATTACATGGCAGCGTATATGGGCAGTACTTACTGCCGGGGCTGTTCTGTTTTTCATGAACTGGTGGCTGCTTGACCTGCCTTTTCCGCACGAAGCCGTCACAGCCCTGTATGTGGTGACTCTCGCATCTGGTTATCTATGCCTGCTCATGGCAGGACTGTGGATCAGCAGGCTTTACAGGCATAACCTGATGGAGGATGTATTCAATATGGAAAACGAATCCTTCATGCAGGAGACAAGGCTGATGGAGAATGAATATTCGGTCAATCTGCCCACCAGATTCCAGTATGGCGGCAAGCTCAACGACGGCTGGATCAACGTGGTCAATCCTTTCCGCGCGACCATCGTATTGGGAACACCGGGTTCCGGTAAATCATACGCAGTGGTGAACAACTACATCAAACAGATGATTTCCAAGGGATTCAGTGTCTATATCTACGATTATAAATTTGATGACCTTTCCACCATTGCCTACAATACCTTATTGCACAATATGGACAAATACAAGGTAAAGCCGCATTTTTACGTCATCAACTTCGATGATCCGCACCGCTCACACCGCTGCAATCCCATCAATCCGGAGTTCATGACGGACATATCTGACGCATACGAAGCAAGCTATACCATCATGTTAAATTTGAATAAGACCTGGATTGAAAAACAGGGTGACTTCTTTGTAGAGTCTCCTATTATCCTTTTGGCAGCTATAATCTGGTATTTGAAAATATACAAAAACGGTATCTACTGCAGCTTCCCTCATGCCGTGGAACTGCTGAACAAACCTTACTCTGATTTGTTTACCATCCTGACATCCTATCCTGAGTTGGAGAATTACCTCTCCCCTTTCATGGATGCTTGGAAAGGTGGGGCGCAGGATCAGCTCCAAGGCCAGATAGCTTCAGCAAAAATTCCGCTTACCAGAATGATTTCTCCACAGCTGTATTGGGTCATGACAGGCAATGATTTTTCTTTGGACATCAATAATCCGAAGGAGCCTAAAATCCTTTGTGTGGGCAATAATCCGGACCGACAGAACATCTATTCCGCTGCGCTCGGACTGTATAATTCCAGAATCGTCAAACTGATAAACAAAAAAGGGCAGCTTAAAAGCACGGTCATTATAGATGAGCTTCCAACCATCTATTTCCGAGGACTGGACAACCTGATTGCAACGGCACGTTCCAACAAGGTGGCGGTCTGTTTGGGATTTCAGGACTTCAGCCAGCTTAACCGTGACTACGGTGAAAAGGAAAGCAAGGTGATTCAAAATACAGTCGGCAACATATTCAGCGGTCAGGTGGTAGGTGAAACGGCCAAGACACTTTCCGAACGTTTCGGTAAGATTTTACAGAAACGGCAGTCCATATCCATCAACCGTCAGGATGTTTCCACATCGATCAACACCCAGCTGGACTCACTGATTCCTGCATCCAAGATTTCCAACCTCTCACAGGGTACGTTTGTCGGTTCCGTGTCGGACAATTTCGGTGAAAAAATAGCCCAGAAGATTTTCCATGCGGAAATTATCGTGGACCATGCCAAAGTAAGTGCGGAAGAAAAGGCTTATAAAAAAATCCCGGTTATCAACACGTTCAAGGACAGTGAAGGGAATGACATCATGCTCCAGCAGATACAGCGTAATTATGACCAGATAAAGGCGGATGCCCAGGCTATCATCAACGATGAAATGGAACGTATAAAGAACGACCCAGAACTATGTGAACGGCTGGGAATAGAAAGTGTAGAAGAGGAGAAAAGAAAAGCTGAATAGATACAGAATGACAAATAAATCCTGAATCAATTTGATTTTCAGGGAACATTCCTTATCTTTGAACTTGAAATAGAACATAACGGCGGATAACGGGATGTTTTCCGTCGATTATATACATAAGTCGCAAGTGTCTTAAACTGAAATCTGGCAAAATTTCAAAAACGAAGACTATTGCGTGAGGCTTATGCTATACCCTATAGCGTGAGCCCATGCATGTTTTTCGTTTTGGGCTTGCCAGAGCCTCAGTTTAAAAACAGCATGGGTTTCATGCTTTTATTTTTAATAGCAGAGGTATGGCAAAAGTTCAGATTATTATGCCCGTCACATTGGACGGTTTCCTGCCGGGAAAAAATGAGGAACTGATGGAATGGCTCAGGACAGACCGGAACGGATTCCCTTATTGGGAAGAACGGGCTACATTCAACATGTTTCCGCATTATGGTATGCTTGATTTGATGGATGCAAAAGAGAGACGAGACAATAACTGTACCTTTTTTATGAAAGTACAGGACGAAAAAAGTGCCGAATATGCTGGTGGAGTATTTCTCTTCCGACTCGCAGATGAACTGGTCATTTACCTACTTCCAATATCATACAAAAGTGGGAAAAACATAACTGGAAAGATTCAATTCGGACAATGGATTTTATGTGAGTCCAAAACATTCCGAAACAATGTATGCAGACTGGTATACCGCCTTAAAGAATAAAGATTACTGCAGACCAAGTTTCTTCATTTTCTTGTACAGGGCTGTACGACTGCAACCGAGTTCCGCTGCTGTCTTGCTGACATTACCATGATTTTTATCAAGCAGATTTCGTATCCTTTCCTTTTCCTGAATGATACGAATATCCGGATTGTCACTACAATCTACATTGTCCAGTCCCAAATCACAAACATCCAATAATGCATTATCCGCAACAATTACCGCACGTTTGATCTTTGCGTTCAATTCCCGCACATTACCCGGCCAGTCATATCCCAACATACATGATTTCGCTTCTTCAGTAAATCCCTCATTCTTGACACGTATTCTACCGGAATGTTCTTTCCTGAAAAATTCTGCAAGCGGAAGAATATCATCTTTGCAATCTTTTAATGGCGGTTGAACAATTTCGAGTTCTGCAAGGCGATAATACAAATCCTCACGAAAACGACCTTCCTGCACAGCCTTTCTCATATCTTCATTGGTGGCAGAAATGATACGTACATCCGTGCGTTTCACTTTATCACTTCCCACAGGATTAAATTCCTTCTCCTGAAGAACACGCAGGAGAAGAATCTGCATGGAATACGGCATATTGCCGACTTCATCCAGAAATAAAGTTCCTCCATTGGCTGTTTCAAAATGTCCTTTTCTGTCTGAAACGGCTCCTGTAAAAGCACCTTTGACCGCACCAAAAAATTCAGAAGCCTGTAAATCGTTAGGTATGCTTCCACAATTGACGGCAACAAAGGGTTTGTCACGCCTGTCACTATAACGGTGAATCATCTGGGCTATCACCTCTTTACCGCTTCCACTCGGACCAAGTATCATAACAGAAAGATCCGAAGGAGCCACTCGACGGGCAAGTGAAGCGGCTTTTCTGGCAGCTTCGCTGGTACGTTCTACAAAAGAACGCTCTTTACGTACAATAACAGGCTGCTTAAGCATACTATGCACTAATTCTATCAGTTGCTCTTGATGAACAGGCTTTTGCAAATAATCCTTAGCGCCGAGTTTGATAGCACGGACTGCATCCGTGATACAGGCATAATCTGTCATGACAATAAATGGAACTTCCATCTTAGAACGCATCATCCATTCCAGAAGGCTGATACCGTCACCTTCCGGCAGACGTACGTCTCCTAATACCATATTTACTTCATTTCTTTTTAGGATACAACGTGCGCCAGGTTCATCTATGGCCGTCAATACATCATAACCAGCCTTTTGCAGCCATTTTTCAATCAAGCCACAGAGTATCATATTGTCTTCAACTATCAGTATTTTCATATTTCTTCAGCTCATTCTCTGCTTCTTTAATTAATTTTTCAATCCACTCTATAATTTGAATGCCTTACTCACAAATAGTTTCATCACTAGTATTCATATCGTACAACCTTTCTTGAAAATCATGTAACATATGCTCTTTTCCTAGTATCTCCCATACAGGCATCATTCGATGTATTGTTTTTCTCATGGATTCACGATTGGTTGTCTTTATGGCTGTTTTAAGTTCCTCAATTTCTTTTCTTGATTCCATGATAACAAGAGACATCATATGTTCATAATCATCTGTACTATCCAACATGCAGGAAAAGTCAAAATCTCCAGTTTGAGAGACTTTTATTTGAGACATAATGGTTGATAAAAAAGTAAGTAATGCATGGATGTTGAACGGCTTATGAATGCAACCCGCAAATCCTTCTTTTTCATAGATTCCGCTATTACCATCTCCTCGGGCAGTCATAACCGCAACTGGAATGATTCTTGAATTTCCAATATCTGAATTTCGGAGCAATCTTAACAGAGCAAACCCGTCGGTATCTGGCATTTGTACATCTGTCAGCACCATATCATAATCCGATTTCCCAAGAGCAGCCACGACTTCCTGAAAATTCATACAGGTTGTGCAGGAAACTCCCTTACGTCCAAGCATGTCCTCCGCTATTTTTAACAATATAGGATCATCATCCACAACAAGCACATTCTTCGGTAAAATAGTTATCGAATCACTATCAGGCTTGTCCTCTTCCACAAGTTCATCCGTTTCAGGTAAAGGAATCTCAAGCCTGAAAATACTTCCCTTTCCCGGTGCGCTTTCCACAGTTATAATACCATTCAGGACTTTGACTAGTCCCTTTGTCAGGAAAAGACCTAAGCCAAAGCCCTCAGAATTGACATTCTGTGCGGCACGCTCAAAGGGGGCAAATATTCTTTTCTGCGTTTCCTCATCCATTCCGATACCGGTATCCCTGATTTCAATGTGCAGTTTTCCTTCCAAATATTTTGAATAAAAACTTATGGTTCCTGATGGAGTAAACTTGATGGCATTAGTCAGTAAATTGGCCAGTACTTGTTCCAGTTTATCTGCATCGCCCTTTACAACAAAAGATGAATTTTGATGTTCATATTGAAGAAATAAGGCCTTTGCAACAGCCTTGCGGGAAAACTCTTCTGAGATACGTTGCAAGAAACGGTCAAGATAAAATGGCGTGTCGTTACGCAAATCACCGGCTTCATTGATCCGATAGGCATCCATCAGATCATTAACCAAATGCAGGATATGATGACAGGAATGGCGTATATCCTCCAAATATGGTTCGCGTTTCTTTTTTTCCCGTGTTTGGGAAGCCAAATCAGCACAGTTATGAATATTACCGAGAGGACCACGTATATCATGAGAAACAGTCAGAATTATTCTTTTGCGCATTTCAAGCAAATCCTCATTTTCCTGAACGGATTGCTGTAGTTTAACTTTTATCTTTTCTTCCTTACGTAAATCAGATAATATAATGAAAAAAGAAATAACAAACAGAACGATAACAATACTTATCACTATAGCAAACAGTCGGAAAGATTTCCATATAGTCTCCGTTATTTTCTGATATTGTTCTGTAAATGACTGCTGTATTTGGTTATCAAGAGAAGAAACAAAATCATATAACTTATGGTTTAATAGCCTGTTCTGTAAACGCAGACTATCTGCATACGCTTCCATCTGATTGTTCCGCCAATCTCTGGCAGAAGTTAATCTTTCATTGAAGTCCTGTATTTCATTTGTGATGTACGGTACTTGTACCGTCTCTTTCTTTCCAAATAACCCGGCAATTCCTTTCTTTTTCTGTGTTATTGTCTTCATCCGAACCGACTGTGTAGCTATTACAGGTAATTCATTAGCAAGAATACTGTCGGACTTCTCCCAAGATTGAACAGCTTGCATTATTCGGAATAGGTGCATCTCTTTCGTTTCAAGCAAAGCTCGTAAAGAGTCTATTTGAACCGGAAGTAAAGAATTTACACCACTAGATTTTATTATTTCAATTAGAACACTATCTGTTTTAAGACGTTGATGATGGTATTTATTATAATCTGATTCATTCCATGCTATAACAGATTCACCTAAAGTTACTAACTTAGTAATATATAAATGAGCTTTATAAATATTTTTACGGGCATATTCTGTTTCATTTATTATATTCTCTAATTTTAGAAGCTCCAAACGACTATATGACAACACCTTCCAAAATGAGAATATTATAACAACAATTAGTACATATCCTAAAAATATTTTTATTCGTAAAAAAAATCCACATTTCACCTGCTACAATATATAATAATCCTTATATAATAAAATGTTTTAATGCATTGTAGATTCCATTGTCATCAACTGAAGATGTGATATAATCAGCTATCTCTTTTAAATCTTGATTTGCATTGCCCATAGCTATACCGATACCTGCCCGCTTTATGATAGGAATGTCATTTCCTCCATCACCAAAAGCCATAGTATCTTCAATTTTAATACCCTGATGAAAAGCAATCGACAACAAACCGTATCCTTTATCCACATTTTGGGCCGTAATATCAATGAAGTCTGGATACCAACGACTGGAAATGCATCCCGTAAGATGTGGCATGATTATTCTTTCTTCTGCATCAGATATAATTGGAGTCAGTTGTAGAATACGTTGTTTTAATATGGGTTCCATCGGTACATTTTCCTTTAGATTTTGGACATTCAACATTTGACGAAAAATCACATCCACCTTATCATTACTGTTATACACAGCCAAGTCGTTTTCCCCAACAACCATACAGGCAAAATTCATTTCATCTGCCAACCGCATAACAGTTAATACGTCATTTTCTGGTATAGGATTACAGGAAATAACCTCTCCCTTAACAATGCAATATGCTCCATTGGTCGTGATATACCCATCTATCAGGTGCTTGATACTGTCAATGTTATTTATCAACGATAAAGGGCGTCCTGTCGAAATATAAATCTTGATGCCTTTTTCTTTGGCTTTTGTAATGGCTTTGATTGCCGATTGCGGAATCAGATGGGTACTGAAACTTACCAGTGTCCCGTCTATGTCGAAAAAAAGTGCTTTAATCATTTCGTATATCACATATATTCATTAAACAATAATTTCTTGATATGGAAAAACAAATCAGTATTTTTGATGATACCTTGAAGATACTCAGAACCGGGTCCATAAGAAAACATGGGAATCATAGTCCCTGTATGTATCATTCCGTGCATTGCCCATTTGGCTATGACTTCATGCTTTTGCATGTTACCATCGGTGAGAACCATTCCTGAAGCCTCTGGACCTCCGACTACTATCACGAGGGTATTTCCATCTTTTTCTGCAAAATCCAAAGCAATACCTATGGTTTTATCAAGGTCTATGGTTTCCAATCCGACTAATTCTGTATTACATGCATGAGAAGCCCTGTCTATGAACATATCGCCAACCAACAGAAAAAAACTTTGTTGGAATGGCTTAGAAAATTTATCGCGGAGCGAACCGATTCCGTAAATGTATTACGTCGGGACTGATTCCGACTGCTCCCTTACGGGTATTTCTACCCGAAGCTATAGCTGTCCCGTGAGATGGACCGTCACCATTGAAATCTGTCGATGAATTTGTTGTCATTATGCCAACAGAGTTCATACGTTCAATATTAAGAGGTGTATCACTCATAATCATACCCGTTTGCCATTGGGCAATGCTCATGCCATCACCAATAAATAGAATAATGTTCGTTTTATTCCTCGTATCATTCGATGTTTCAGCTTTCAAATAAATAGGATACGCAGCGAATGCAAATACGACCCATAATGTTTTAAGTAAATCCGAATATTTCATATATGCTCATTTTAATTTATTTGAAAAATAAAAATGTTACGCTTTCAGGATATTACCAACAAATCAAGAATGCCTGCCACTTTTGACAACTATTGTTTGTGGAGTTGTCCTGAGAGTATTATGAAATTAGTCTCAAAACCATAAATAGCCTCTACGAACGGAATAATTCTTAGAGGCTGTTAATATTTAGAATGGCTAACAAGCACATAGATAATCTTGAATGCTGCCAATCATTCTTATACATCCGTCCTTACAGGTGCGTCATGCGTATAATCCAATATGCGTATATTTTCAGGTAGATTTGTTTCCAATAAGGTTTTCATTCTTTTATGGAACGGACATGGATAACCGATAGGAGTTCCTTTCTGTATGCATGATGCAAAGGCGATTGTGTCAGCACCTTGTTCTATAAGCATCTTTGCACGTAATATGGATTTTTTACCTGGGCATCCACCGCAAGTGATGAATCCGATCACTTCAATTTCTTCATCGCAGCCTTCAAAAACGCCTTTACGTTTATTTACGGCTTTGAAACACCCACTACCCGGACAAAAATCTTCTGTCTGTTGGCATCTAATAATTCCTAACTTCATTTTTTTATCTTCAATTTTATAAACAGTCAATGTAAAATCCTTGCAACTGAGCAGCAAAGACGTTTTTTCAGAATTTTTTCTGCCTTCATTGTCTTTTATTTGCAAGGAAAATTTATCTTTGAAATCTACTAAATGTTATTTTTATAAATCATAAAGAAATTTACGGCATATTCCCTGATAAAAAGAATGATATCTGTTTTTTCGTTATTCTATTCCAGATGCCGATACTTCTGCTTTCAGTAGCGATGGTATCATCGTAAACACTCCAATGGTACATAATGTTCTTAATAAATTAATGCGTTTTATATCAATGTTTTAATTCTATTTGCAAAAATAAATCAGCATCTTCATTAAACTACTACCAATAATAGAGGAATGACTACCATTTTGATAACAAATACTATATCAAAAACATTACTGACCTGTACACTATAAACGTAATTACCCAAGCTACGCAAATTGTGTAGATTGCGGAATATGCAGCCCATTTCCAACTACCGCTTTCCTGTTTAATAGCAACAAAGGTGGCTATACAGGGGAAATAAAGTAATATGAATACCATATAGGCAAGTGCGGCGGCGGGTGCTACATTCTTTTGCAAGGCTTCCTGCAAATTGGTATTATTATCAGTTTCGTTTTCTGCACTGTACATGACGCCAAGTGTGCTTACTACCAATTCTTTTGCTCCAATGCCGGATAAAACACCGGTACTCATTTTCCAGTCGAATCCCAAAGGTTTGAATATGGGTTCTATGGCTTTACCGATATATCCGATGTAGGAATTCTCCTGTTGTTCGGCAGCACTGGTATAACTGTCATGACGAGGGAAATAGCCTAAAAACCAAATAATAATGGAACAAACCAAGATGATACCGCTCATTTTGTGCAGGTATTGTTTCCCTTTCTCCCATGTATGGCGAAAAACGGATTTTGCAGTGGGTATCCGGTAAGGAGGAAGCTCCATTACAAAAGGCTGGTCTTCTTCCTTAATGAACCGTCCAATGATGTTTGCAGAACAAACTGCCACGAAGATGCCTAACCCATAAAGCCCCAACAAAACCAAACTGGCATAACGTGGAAAAAATACGCCTGCCATCAGAATATATAAAGGCAAACGTCCTGTGCATGACATAAATGGAATGATAAACATTGTTATCAATCTGCTTCTCCGGCTCTCAATGGTACGTGTTGCCATAACAGCCGGGACATTGCAACCGAATCCCATAATCATTGGAATAAACGATTTTCCGTGAAGTCCGATACGATGCATGATTTTATCCATAATGAAAGCGGCACGTGCCATATAGCCTGAATCTTCGAGTAATGAGATGAACAGGTAAAGTATCATTATGTTGGGAAGGAACACCAATACGCTACCCACGCCACCGATAATGCCATCAACTATCAAATCTTTTAATATTCCGTCTGGCATGTATATGGAAATCCAATCACCGAATTGTCCTACGAGCCATTCGATCCATTTCATCGGGTATTCGCCCAAAGTAAATGTACCTTGAAAAATCAGATAGAGCAGAAAGAAAAACAGTGGGAATGCAAGCCAACGGTTAGTGACAATTGCATCAATCTTGTCTGTTTTGCTCCGTTTAGATGGTTCTTTCAAGAATGCGGGAGTATAAGTTTCTTTCAATGCGCCTTGGATAAATGCATATTTAGCATCCACAATGACAGTTTCCATAGAAGTATGCAGTAACCCTTCTATACGTTTCCGTTCTTCAAAACGGGTTGCAATGACTTCATCCCGGCAAGAAAGGCTTTCCACTACATTTTCGATGTCCTTGTCCCTTTCCAAATACTTAATGGCAAGGAAACGGGTAGAATATTTATGACGGATGCCTTCGTTTCGCTGAATAAGCAATTGAATGCGCCGGATACTTGTTTCAAGTTCTTCACCATGATTAATGTGGATGTGCCTGCACAATATGGGCTGCTTCTTTTCATATACGTGAATGATGGTATCGAATAGGTGTTTTATTCCTTCCCCCGTCTTACTGACGGTTGGAACAATCGGGACACCCAATAACTGTCCCAATCGTTCTATGTCCAGTTTGTCACCCCGATTACGAAATTCATCATACATGTTCAGGGCCATCACTACACGCAAGTCCATGTCGATGACCTGGGTTGTAAGGTAAAGGTTACGTTCCAAATTTGAACTATCCACAACGTTGAGAACAATATCAGGGATTTCTTCTACAAGGCTTTTACGTACGTAAAGTTCTTCGGGACTATAAGCCGAAATGGAATACGTGCCGGGTAAATCCACCAATGTAAACCGATAACCGCCATACTCGAATATCCCTTCCTTGGCATCTACAGTCACACCGCTATAGTTCCCAACATGTTCGTGTGCGCCGGAAGCGATGTTAAACAATGATGTTTTCCCACAATTCGGATTGCCAACCAATGCCACCCGTATCGAATGCTTCCGCTCTGCCGCCATACGTTCCATTTCTTTTTCAAGAAATTCCGCATCATCACAGTAAGAAGCATCAATAGAAAGTTCCTGATTTTGTTTATGTACAAAGTTCTTGGCTTCTTTTTCACTCACGACTTCGATGTTGTCCGCCTCTTCCCGCCGCAGCGAAATTTTGTAACCGATAATCTCATATTCTATCGGGTCTTGCAACGGCGCGTTCAATATGACTTTTACCCGTTTTCCGAATACAAATCCCATTTCAGTTATCCGTTTTTGGAAACTGCCACGACCATGTATCTTAACAATTATCCCGCTTTCACCCGTATGTAAATCTGACAATTTCATATTCGTCCTTTCTTTAATATAAAACCGGACGGTACTTTCTGAACAACTTAAGCACCGTCCAAAGTTTTTCGCTTTACCAATGGTTCAAATTATCTTATCCAAAGCTCCTATTTATACAATATCCATCATCCATTTATTTTGACGGTTCTTTTTTATTGTCTTTCGTGTTATGGAACGGTGTCACGGTATACCCCAGTTTGCGGATGGCCACTTTCAGTTTGTCGGGCGTAGTCTTGTCCTTGCGGTATTTAATGGTAACGGTTTTTTGAGGGAGGTTCACATCAAGTCCGGTTACCCCTTTCTCGAAGGAAATGTTATCCTCGATGCGTTTCTGGCAGTTCTCGCAAGTCATTGATACGAGGAATGTCACTTCAGCTTTCTTGTTTTCTTTCACGTCCTTTGCCGAAACGCCAGATGACAATCCCAGCAAAAGCAAGGCTGTCAGCAAGATTGTTTTTGTTTTCATTGTTTTCTATTTGTTTTTTAGTTTTACTTGATTACATTTTGGGAATATTGTAACGGATGCCCGCATAAAGCTTGTATCCCATTGTCGGTCCCCATACCATTGTCGCGTCAAAATCCGGGCTGTACGGGTCTCCTGCTGATACAATCGGATTCTTTTGCTTATAGTTTGTCAGGTTCTCGCCACCCACATAAATGTTCCATCGGCGGAAACGGCGTGTGACTTGTGCGCTCAGCAGGGTGTACGAGGGGAAGGTGTAGTTCCACAGCGGATGTTCCGCATCGGGTGTCGGCATACGCCCTCCACCATTGAACTGAACGGTAACGTCGAACTGCCATTTCTTCAACGATGTTTCATAGGAAGCCGTAACTAACGCTTTGTAACGACTGGTGAGCGGCTTACGCAGGGTTCTATCGCCATATGTGCACTTTACGTCCATCCAGCGATAGGCTCCCAGCAGGGTAAAACCACGGAACAGTGGATAGGTGACATCTATCTGGAATACACTTGAAGTGGATTTCCCATTCAGATTGTAGAAATAGATGCCGTGTGTATCCTTGTCCATATCAATTACTACTTGATTCTGAAAATCCGTATAGAACCATTCTGCGTTTACGGTCAGTTCTTCACTTTTTATTGGGATATGGAAAGACGCGCTGATTCCATAATTCCATGCTTCTTCCTGCTTCAGGTCGTCGGCGATATGCCACGTTCGGTTGCTTGCGAGCAGGTAACTGTTTTCGGGAAAGATGAAGGTGGTGCGATAACCTTTTCCGGCGGAAGCCCGTAAATCAAGCCAATGGACAGGAGCATATTTGAGGTGCATACGGGGAGTGACGAACCAATGGTGTAAGATGCTGTAATCTGTGCGCAGTCCCAACATCCACGTGAAGTTCTCCACAGGTGTCCACGTGTATTCGGCGTATGCGCCCGCCACACTCTCGCTTACGTTACGTTCCTGTGGTCGGTAGCGTTCGATGACATTGCCCCGTTGCGAATAGTTGTCCCAGTTGTAGTTCAAGCCTGCCACCAGCTTGTGTCTGTCACCAAATTCGCTTTCATAAAGCAGGGAGGCGTAGATATTCGATTCATATACGTTATATATCTTGTCCGCATAGTTTGATTGCTGGTCGTGGTACGAGCCTGACACAATAACCGCCACGCTTTCATTCCGGTCTTGATTGAGGATAAATCCGTTCTTCGAGAAAAGCTCTACACGGTTGGCGTCGTTATTAATGGTGTAGGGAATGAAATTTTCATCATCATGTAACGTGTGGGAGGTCTGTCCGCTTGTACGGCGGTCAGCGAGCACTTTGATGCCCGACTGCGACACAAACCTGGGTGTTTGATAATGCCAACGGTTCATTACGCTGAACGACTGCATTTCCGGCATATCCAGAAACGTATCCTTGTTCTTGTCGTGTGTCCGTTCCTCGTTGTAATAATTCAGGAATAAAGCAGTGGAAAGACGGTCGTTAAGCTCTACGGCTCCCACGGCATTTCCTTCGTAACGCCCCGTACTGTTGGCGAAAAGATTGACCAACAGCGGATCCGCCACTTTCGGCTTCTTGTATTCCACGTCAATCTGCCCCGTTACGGACTCGTATCCGTTCTTCACCGAAGCAGCTCCTTTGGAAACCTGTATGCTCTGCATCCACGGTCCGGGTATGTAGTCAAGCCCATATGTGGAAGCCACACCACGTAGGTTTGGAAAATTCTCCGTAAGCATCTGCACGTATGTACCTGCCAATCCGAGAAGCTGGATTTGTTTGGCTCCCGTCACGGCATCACTGTAGGCCACATCCACCGAAGGATTCGTCTCGAAACTCTCTGAAAGATTGCAGCAAGCGGCACGTGTCAGGGCTTGCGAGGTCACGCTTTCTGTATTCAGCACATTGCTGCGGTTCTTGATTGTCCCGGTGCCTCCTGCCGTTACGACTACCTCTTCCAGTTCCGTACTCGGACTCATCACCAGAATCTGTATATCATCAGGACGTTCCATTGTATAAATCAGTGCGTTAAATCCTACATAAGCAGCTCTCAATTGTTTTATTTCTTCCGATACGGATAACTCGAAATATCCGTCCTCGTTTGTCACTGCTGTATGTTTGTCTTCATCATACACATATGCGCCGGGAAGAGGTGTTCCTTCCTTGTCAAGTACATATCCTTTGACTGTCCTGTCCGCAGCCCAAAGATTTCCGCATCCTATGCAAGTAACAACCATCCATATCAAAAACTTTTTCATAAAATCAGTATTCTTTAATTTTCATGTGCAAAGGTAAAAGGCAAATCAGAGCGGGTTGTTACATTATTATGGATATGATTTATATCTCGTCAAGCGGTTTCAACTTATTCCCTTTCATCATTTTGAATTGGGTGGGTGACAGTCCCGTTTGAGATTTGAATTGTGTACTCAAATGGGCTACACTCGAATAATGCAGTTTGTCTGCGATTTCACTGACACTCAGTTCATCATATACGAGCAGTTCTTTCACCAGTTCTATTTTCTGTGCAAGGTAATATTTCTCAATAGTGATGCCCCTCATTTCGGTAAACAGTTTACTGAGTGCACTGTATTCCTTGTGGCATTTGTCTTGCAGATAGTCGGACAGGTTCATCTTCTCCTGATATTCTGGATGGCGGACGAATTCAATTACACCAACACGGACTTGTTCAATAACACGCACCCGTTTGTTGTCAATCACCTCAAAGCCATATTCCTCAAGTTGGTGGCGGATAATGGCTTCTTTTTCTTTTATGAGTGGTGCGGATAGTATGACCGTCCCTAACTCCACGTTTACAGGAGTGATGCCATTATTCTTAAAAATATTTGAGACAGTCAGGATACACCGCCGACAGACCATATTTTTAATGTAGATAATGTCTTTTTCCATATAATATATTCCTTCAAAATAAAAACAAAAGTAAGAACAAATCCACGCAACATGGTTGCAAAAATGCGCATAATACCTTCTTTTTACCGTAAGCGTCTGAACAAATCCATCTTTTTCTAAGCCTTTAGGCTTCCTACTTTTGTATCCTAATAAATCAGTTCATAATTATGATACAAAAGAAGAAGTACATGACGCGTGAGGAATTTATCAGGATTCTTCGCCGTCAGAAGGCCAGCAATTTGAGTATAACAGATTTTTGTCACAATGAGGGTTTCCATCGCTCCAAGTTTTACGAATGGAAGTTGCGTTTCAAAATCACAGATGAAGAGCTTGCCTGTTCCCCCATGGAGGATATGGTAGGTTTCAGTCCCATTATCATAGAGGACCGACAGGCTTTACCGGCTTCCCATTCCGCCCCTATGTCTCCTCCCGCTACGGAACCTTACCGGCCGATGAGACAACCGTGCAAGGTTGTAGATAACTCAGAGATCTCCCTTGAACTTCCCAACGGGATGAAATTGAAATTTAAAGGTCAGTCCGGTTGCAAGGCTGCCCTGAGTTTTATCTCTAAAATATACAATGCCAATGTTCTGCCTAAATGATAACATGCGCTACTTCCTGTGCGGCGGCTATACAGACATGCGCAAAAGGATTTTCAGTCTCAGCGGTCTTGTCCATGACAAGATGGGTGGTGATGTAAGAAGCGGCGATGTCTATCTGTTCGTGAATCGTGCGAAAAACCGTCTCAAATTGCTTCACGCGGAAACCGGCGGCTTGGTTCTGTATGAGAAGCTTCTTGAAGAGGGTACTTTTAAACTGCCTGATTATGATCCCGACACAAAATCCTATCCCATGACGTGGAGCGATCTGGTGATGATGGTCGAAGGAATAAGTGAGGACAAGAAAAAACGTCAGAGGCGTCTGCGGGATCTGAGAAAGAGGTGGTGATGCCTTAAAAGACACTGAAAATAAACCTTTTGCAAACTTGCCTATCCCGATTTTTTTCCTTATCTTTATATCACAAATAAATCAGGAAATGACAAGGGAAGACACATTAGTGCAAATGATACAGTCCTTGAAGGAGCAACTTTCTGTGATGGCGGCGACCAACCGCAAGCAGAATGAGACGATTGTCTCGCAAGCCCAAACAATCGAGGAACTCCGGAGTACGATAGTTGATCTGAACGCTTCACTGGCATGGCTGAAAAGGAAAGTGTTCGGAAAGATGAGTGAGAAATGTAAACCCATTAAGGGGGACCCCATGCTCCCTTTTGAATACGGCGATCTGGAACAGGTCGAGGCGGAAATCGAAGAAGCCCGCAACAGGGCGGCGGCGCAGATTACCGTCCCGAAAGTCCAGATCGCCGGAAAAACATCCCGCCGTAACCGGGTGGTGATGGATGACCTGCCTGTGGTTACCGTCGTCATCGAACCCGAAGGCCTTGATCCCGATAAATACGTCAAGATAGACGAGGAACACACCAGAACTCTTGAGATGAAGCCGGGATATCTCTATGTGAAAGACACGGTACGTCCCACGTATGCCCTCAAGGATGACACGGAAGCCATTGAGAACGGCAGGAAAACTGTTATAACCGCTCCCATGCCACTGATGCCCATATATAAAGGCATGCCCGGGGCTTCCATGCTCGCTGAGGTCCTCTTACAGAAATACGAATACCATGTCCCGTTCTACCGACAAGTGAAACAGCTGGAACATCTGGGGGTGAAGCTGTCACGAAAGACATTGGGAGGTTGGTTCAAACCCGTCTGCGAACTTCTGGAACCGCTTTATCTGGAACTCAAGAAGGTAGTACTCTCCTCCGATTATATACAGGTTGACGAGACCACGCTTCCGGTTATAGACCATGACAGGCACAAGGCGGCGAAGGAGTACATCTGGATGGTCCGAGCGGCTATGCCGCGCCTGCTCTTCTTCCATTATGACGACGGTTCACGTGCGCAGAAAGTGGCGGTCGAACTCCTGAAGCCGTTCAAGGGATACCTTCAATGTGACGGTTACTCCGCTTATGACATTTTTGAAGAGAAGGAGGATGTGCATCTGTGTGCTTGTCTCGCACACATACGCAGGCATCTGGAGTCAGGAAAGGAAGAAAACCGGGAATATGCCATGCAGGGACTTAAATTTATACAAGACCTGTATAATGTGGAGCATATGGCTGATGAGCGGCAACTCTCCTATGAGGAACGTGCGGCACTGCGGCAGCGTCTGGCCGGACCACTGCTTGACGCCTTTGAGCTCTGGCTTCAGAACACATACCCCAAAGTACTTAAACGCAGTCTTATGGGAAAGGCCATAGCCTATACTTATCCTCTCATGCCAAGAATGAGACACTATCTGTATGATGGAAGAATCTTTATTGACAACAACGGGGCGGAAAACGCACTGAGACCTATCGTTCTGACCAGAAAAAACATGCTGTTCTGTGGGAATCAGGAGGCGGCTAAAAATACAGCTGTCATCTGTTCGTTGCTCAGCTCCTGCAAGGAGTGTGGAGTCAATCCGCGCGAATGGTTGAACCATGTCATCACAAAACTGCCATATTACCTCGAACCCAAATCGAGCAGGAATCTCCGGGAGTTGCTTCCGGACAAGTGGACATTAGCATGAGACAAATCCATAGACAGTCCATGGAAAGTCCACGGAAAATCCATGGACAATCCACGACAATCTCACTTCTGAGATACGACAACCAAACATGAGCAGTAATAATCATATCTGACCACCATTAAGGTAGTGCGTAAACAAACTACACTAAAATCAAATACGCAAGATGGAGTTGTTCAACCGCTTACTTTTTACCGACAATTCTGTCTCTTTTTTGAAAAAGGGAATTACCTTTGTATCAAAAAGCTATAAAATGAGAAGTAAAGACACCTACGGCATATATAACAGCAATACGGCAGAGCATATCTCTTTGTTGAAATATTCCAAAAGTTCGTGTGGCGTGGACTTTCTGCTGAATACGGCTGAAAGCATGGAAAAACGTGGCTGGTTCGATACGGACAAACGGTACAGGACTGATTTCTTCGAATTCTATTTCTTCCGCAAGGCAGAGGGATATCTTTTTCTGGCAGGCGAACGGATAGACTTACATCCCGATATGTTGCTCGTCATCTCACCTTTTCAACTGCAGGAGTGGCACGTGGAGATAGATAAACTGGAATATACGTTCCTGGTGTTTCAGGAGGAATTCGTGAACCAGTTCTTGTCCGACAAGTATTTCATGTACCGCCTGCTCTATTGCTACCAACACGATTATCCCACATGGTTTGATTTGACAGAGGAAGAAGTCCGCCCGTTGCTCAATCTGCTTGGGAACATGAAAAAGGAACTACGTGAGCCGATAGCCGACAGCTATCATCTGATTGTGGCCTACCTCTACCAATTCCTCCTATTGCTCAACCGCGTTTATGCCCGCCGCTTCCATTTGCCGTTTGCCCTGCCGCTGAACAATTACGCCTATCAGTACAAGCAACTCTTGGAAAAGAACATCTGCAACAAGACGCGTGTGGCAGACTATGCCGAGATGATGGGCATCAGCCGGGTGTCGCTCAACAAGGCCGTGATGCGTGAGTTCGGTCTGTCGGCAGTGCATCTGCTGAAACAACGTCTTTTGCAAGAGGTAAAGAACGACTTGCTTTTCTCCAATCTTTCCGTCAAGGAAATCGCTTTCCGTTTACATTTTTCTGAGCCCAACCATCTGATGCGTTTCTTCAAACAGATGACAGGGCAGACGATTAGTGAGTTCCTCACCGAAATAAATCGGGAAGAATAGTGGTACTTATAACTTGTTGATAATTCTAATGCGTTCCGATAAGTTCCGGAAACAGCTATGATAGCACCAATCCGTCAGGATAAGCGTCATCATTGGGTGACGAAACAATCAATCGGTGCTAATAAATTTGAGCACAGTGATGACAACACTCGTATCCCCGATAAACCACTGTCATTGTTGGCGACAATGTCAATCGGCGTGGGTTGTCCTTATCGCGGATTTTTGTTCATACCTGATGTGAGATATCATCAGGTCCGGGCTCATCTTTGACCATATCCATTATCCTTTTACAGCATTCACCCTTTGTTTTTGAGCCTGATTTTCTCATGATAGAAATAGTTCACGATGACAGGTTTGCCTTTTTCCGAGCGTCCGTAAGGCAAATCGTTCACCCGATAGGGAAAGCCTTGTGTTTGTGCATACTGGGATATGTCCTGTTCCAAAGCCTGCCAGTAATCAAGTTTTTTCTTGTTGTATATCTCTTCGTACAACGGAAAGAGTTCGGGATGTTTCTCACGAATATACGTCATTATTCCTCCTTTGAATTGTCCACGCAGGTTCAGATTTTCAAGCCATATCAAATCGGCATAATTTTTCACCTCCCCAATAATCGCCTTCACATCGGTTATTCCCGGAAATATGGGTGAAACGAAACATACGGTACGGATGCCTGCCTCATAGACTTGACGCATCGCTTTCAGGCGACGTTCTATACTCACGGCATTGTCCATATCCGTGCGGAACTGCTCATCAAGCGTATTGACCGACCACGATACCGTTACTTTAGGAAAACCTTTCAATAGATCGAGGTCACGCAGGACGAGGTCGGACTTCGTACAAACCATAATCTCGGCATTACTTCCATGTAGTTCTTCGAGCAATTTACGTGTACGACGGAAAGATTCTTCATACGGATTGTAACCATCCGTCACAGAACCTATCACAATACGCTCGCCATCATATTTGTGTGGATTCGTTATCGGTTTCCAATTCTTCACGTCCAGGAATGCTCCCCACGGTTCAGTATGTCCAGTGAAACGTTTCATGAACGAGGCGTAGCAATATTTGCAGGCATGTGGACAGCCTACGTAGGGATTGACCGAATACCCGCCGACCGGCAGCGAAGATTTGGTCATGACACTCTGTACATCTATTTCTCTGATTATTTCCTTTTCCATATTTTTTCTATAAATTGTTCTGGTAGCTCTTGAATCATTCGGTCTTCTCCCATGATAGGCAAAAGGTCTTCTTTCATAAATATTGGAATGTGATTTCTTTTCGCCTGTTCTACAATATGAAGTACCCACTCAGGATTGGCATCTACTTTCCCTTTCCTTTTGCCTGTTTCCGTTCCTATAACAATCCATTCGTAACCCTCCAAATCTATCTCACCCACATCCTCAAAGAGAGGTTCAAAAGTGGCATGATAATGTTTAGAGCGAATGTGAGCTTTTAATTCCTTCAGCCGTTTCTTCTCGGAAGCCCTAGTCACAGTAACTCCCATCCATACGTTTTCATCGTCAGTTTGAAAGTCGATTCGTTCAGGACGCTTCGTCAAAAAGATATACGCATGTTGAGGATTCATCGCTATACGTTCAAATATTTCTTCTTTCCAGGCTGTTTCCCAATCAGAGAAGTCACTCATACCGGTAAGTAGCCAAACGTGTGATTTAGGATTATCCATCAGATGCAATTTACGATTCATATATTGAGGGACAGAGAAGTCATCAGTCATGTGAAACCGCTTGCAGTTATTTCTTGCATAACAATAGTTGCATCCAATAGTACAACCAATTACAAGGTTCATGTTTTTAATTAGTGATTTGATACATAAACTCATTTTCTTTTTACTTTTTTAATGTAAATATCAGTATAATACAATATTAAAAAATAATCAATATTAGTTACTATTCTATTTCTCCGAAAAAAAATTTAGCCTTACATGTTACTTCATTTGTCAAGTGCTTTCTGATTTCAAACAAATGTTTATTGTCAGAAATATCTAGTTCATAATAATTGTCAAGTAAATCCCCATAAAGAGCTTCGGAATGATATGATATTTCAAAACGTTTGATTCTTCTAGTTTTAAGTAAATCTATAGAAATAAGATTTAGCATACGTTCAATATAATGCATTGAATTGCAATGTCCGTTAATATCTACATCGGTATATTGTACAGACGAACTCTGAACTGGAGTTTTGGCTTTGATATTTATCTTGCTCGGACCATCTATCGGACATTCTTGTTCGGCAGCAAGATAATCATAGATTATACCATCACCCAAGTTTGCTAAATTAACGGGATTACGTGAACTCATATCAATCATAGACCAAACACTTCTTGCATATCCGATAATTTTTCCATTCATATTCCGAATGATAAAATTTCTTTTTGAAAAAAAATTCATTACGTTTTCCAACCAAGTGTCGATATAAAACCATTCATTTTGTGTAGGATACTCGCTACATTCTAATGCAAGACGAGATAAAACCCACGTATAATGATTCTTATTGAGAAAATTCATTCCGAATCCACATTCTTCAGCGTGAATTCCCGCAGCATTTAGAAGTTGATTACCTAAATGGTTAAGCATTAATCTACCGGCAAAATCCATTTGAGAAGATTCCGCTAAAAATTTATATGAACCTACATTTAAACTCATAATTCAATCTTTTAATAGGTGCAAATAACGGAAAATTCCAATAGATATTTCCTACCAATATAGTATCAGATAAGACCAATTTGATAACTACAAAGTTGAATAATAGCAGTTTTACTAAAGCTCTAATATTAGTCCAAATTATCAAATTGGTATATTTTGATTTTTATTTGGTAGGATGTATCAAACTTGTCTCACATACCTTTGTAATCGAATAATTAAACTTATCAAATATGGTATTACAAGAAGACATTAATTTATTGAAAGAAAAAATTGAGCAAGCAGATTCTATAGTTGTTGGAGGTGCATCAGGGATGTCTGCTGCTTCCGGATTCATTTTTTATTATCAGGAAGATGACGTTTTTAAATCATTGGCAGGCTCATTGGCAAAAAAATATAACCGCCACAACATGTTTGATCTATTTTACGACCAACGTCCATCCAGAGGAGAACAATGGGCATTGATGTTACGTACCATTAAATACGTGTATGAATGCCAAACAGGAGAAACTTATATTGATTTAGCCAAACTTTTAAATGGCAAGAATTATTATATTGCCACAACAAATCAAGATGCACAATTCTATCGTGTATTTCCTGAAGAAAGAATTACACGCATACAAGGAGACTGGCGTTATTGGCAGTGTAGCCGTCCATGTCATGACAAAATATATTACAATAAAGAAGAGACTTTTAAACTATATGAAAAAATAGAAAATGATGCTCTGCCCGATAATCTGATTCCTCGCTGCCCACATTGTGGTGCAGAACTGGCTCCATGGGTACGTTCGTACACTTTTCTACAGGGAGAATTCTATCGTCAAGAAATGAAACGATATATGGAATTTTTACGTTCTAATGCACATCGCAATACGTTATTTTTAGAGTTAGGAGTAGGAATGATGACACCAATGTTTATCAAAGAGCCTTTTATGAATATGGTTTATCAGTGGCCCAATGCATTTTATGTTACACTGAACCCACAGCATGCTATCATCCCCAAAGAAATAAAAAAGAAAAGTCTTGCCATCAGCGATGACATCGCCATCACACTCAAGCAACTGCTCGGCGAATCAACCATTGGAATGAAAGGTTTTGACGCTAAGGAGGCGTTCAACCCCTCAAGAGTTTATTAATCGGAAAAAATCATGAATAAAGGAATGATAAGAACAACAAAAGTCCTGCTGTGGCTTCTGAGTATTACAGGAGTTATTTATGCTCTGAAAATGTATGGCGTATTACCCCTGCCCCATCCAGAATGTATGCTAAAGAAAGTACACGTTGTGTTAGGAGTGATAACTCTTGTAACAAGCTTATGGCATTGTATTGATCATAGGAAATGGTACAAAGCTTGGTTAAAGGGTAGGATAAGAAACAATATGCAAGAGGTTATTCTTACCAAGTGGACAACCGGCTTCTTTGCTTTAATGATAGGCGTGCTGTTATTAGACTGGATATGGCCTTCAAAATTATATGCAACCATCCACATCATTACGGCTTTCATTTGGATAGCTGTCGCTGCTAGACATTGCAAAAGCAAGAGTAGAAGGGAAAATAATTGCTAAAGTAACCAGCAGAAATCTGGATGTTACTATTGAAATTAATTTAATAAAAGAAACAGATGAAAATAGAGCGATTTAAAGAAGAAGACATAGTAGAAGCCAAAAAATTAGCAAAACAGGCATGGTATTGGTTTTACGAGGGCTTTACAGATGATTACGTCCAGCAAATAGCTGAATGCATCCTCCGTCATAATTTCACCGATGAGGATTTATCGTTTAAAATATTCGACGACGAAGGAATGAAAGGACTAATATTTGGCACCCGCAAAAGGAAAACGGTTGATTTGTCCAATTGGGTGAGCGCACAATGCAAAATGATGTCACCACTAGAGAAAGAGTTGCTTATAAGGTTGAATGATTATATGGATGAAGCTGACCAAAACACACTTGCAATAATGGCTGATGATGATGTTAAGCTATCATTATTTGTCAGTATTAAGAAAGGATGTGGAAAGGAACTTTTAAATGCGGCTACTAAAGAATTCCATAAACATAAATTCAAAAGAATATTTTTATGGACAGATACATCTTGTGATTACAACTATTATCCTACTCACGGATTCACATTGGCAACTGAATACCGTGATTGGCATTATTCCACTGAAAAGACAGACTATTTAACTTACATTTATTGGAAACCTATTAAATAAAATGGATAAAATAAAACAAGCAATACAAGCTATTAAACAATCCGATGCTTTGCTAATCGGAGCAAGCAACGGATTGTCCATCGCTGAAGGATATCATATTTTTGCCGATAACGAAATGTTTCATATACAGTTTGGCGATTTCCAACAAATGTACGGAATCCGCAATGTTATCGAAGGCTGTTTTTACCAATATCCCAATGAGGCTATGAGAGAAAAATTTCTAAAACGACTAGTACAATATTGGGTGAAAGATTACAAACCTTCGAAAGTAATGAAAGACTTGTTGTCCATTGTAGATAATAAAGATTACTTTATTTTAACTTCAAATGCAGACACACATCTAGAGCTTTCTGGTTTTGCCTCTGATAATGTATTCGAATTAGAGGGTACATTTGAAGATATGTTATTGAAGCGTCCAATACAAAACAAGAATAAAGAAACAAATGCCTTTCTCAACAAGTATCACAACAAGCGTATAGTTATTCTGGAACTAGGAATAGGTAGCCGTAACCGCTTGATAAAAATGCCGCTAATGCAATTAGCAGCACAAGAACCTCAAGCAACATATATTACACTTAATCTTCCTCATGAAATATATATACCAGAAGAGATTATGCATAAATCTATAGGACTAGAAGGAGATATTGCACAAACTCTTCATAAATTAGCAGTACTGAAATGAAAATACCAGAAAAAATAATTAAAACTCTTCCAGATAATATTAAGGAACCATTCATGTATTGGAGGAATTACTTAGAAAAAAATATTTCCTTTAATCTGACAGGATCAGATATACATACTAAAGAACATGCAGAAAGAGTTTTACTATACGCTTTACTTATCGGCAATCAAATATTAGACAATACTCGTGATGAACTGACAGCATTGGCTCATGCAGCTATCTTTCATGATACGAAAAGATTAGATGACTGGTTAGATGTAGGACATGGAGCACGGGCTGCAGCTTATTACTTGAAGTTTTGTGATGAAAATACAAATATCACTTACTTGGATACTGCTTATCTGATAATGAAATATCATGATTATGATGACAATTATGGTAAAGAAGCCATAAGAAAAACCTGTATAAAAAAGACAGAGCAAGTGATTCAAGTTTATCAGATATTTAAAGATGCAGATGCTCTCGACCGCTTCCGACTTGGACCAACAGCTTTAGATGCACGTTTTCTTCGTACCCAAGCTGCTACTGAATTAATAAACTTTGCCCAAGAAGTAGTAAAACAAACTAGTTAAAATACTTACCATAAAAATGTACCGTAATAATTTATCGGGAGAAATGGCTTTCAAATCGTTTCTTCCAACACCACTTTCAGACATACAGATAATTCATACCGAAAAGATAGATAATCTTATTCGAAATGTAGAAAAGGCAATATATAATTTAAATACTTATTCTGATGGACTATCAGAAAAGCAGATTCAGCAACTTATAAAACAAGAGGCTGAATACTCTTGTAAATTGGCTTTAGATGGTTTACTGTTACCTTTTGAATTTGCAATAAATACGACATCCGAACTTGAAGAAGATACTAAAAATCTTCTTCAAGCCATTCATTATGTGCTTCAAGTCAAAGAAGAATTACCTTTAAGTGCCCGTATGTTGAAAAATGCACATTATCTAATATGTAACAATGAAAAATATAATAAGAAATACCCTGGAGATTTCCGCACTTCTCCTATCTGGATAGGTAAAAAAGGATGTATCTTAAAGGATGCATTGTTTATACCCCCTATTTATGAAGATATGATTGAAGCTTTTTCTGAACTTGAACATTTTATTAATTATAACAGAACAGAAAATGTATTTATACGCGCAGCTTTAATACACTATCAATTTGAAACAATTCATCCATTTATAGATGCCAATGGAAGAGTTGGAAGATTACTAAATACACTCTATCTTATTGAGAATGGAATAATTAAAAAGCCTGTATTGAAATGGTCAGAGATCCTTTGGGAACAAAGGAATCATTATTATTCAGAGCTTCAATACACACATGAAACAGGTATATTTGAAAATTGGATTATTTTCTTTTTGACAACTATAAATGAAGCTATTCAAAGAACATTATGTTTCTAATTATTAATCAAACATATAATCTATATGTTATCTACCATAAATAAAGTACTATTTTACTTAGTAGCATTATTTATAATATTCCCTTATAAGGTTTCAGCACAACATCAAGACAGTATACTCATTAGTTTACTGACATGTTCACCAGGAAATAAAATCTACACCTTGTTTGGGCATAACGGATTACGATACCAAAATCTAACTCGTAATATAGATATAGTTTTTAATTATGGAGTGTTTGATTTTGATACCCCAAACTTTATTTATCGTTTTATTAAAGGAGATACAGATTATCAATTAGGAATTACAACTTATCATGAATTTGAAAATGAATACCTATCAAGAGGATCATCTATATATAGCCAAGAACTTAATTTAACAAAAAATGAAAAATATATTTTAGTGAAATCACTTGAAAAAAACTTTCTACCTGAAAATAGATATTTTCGTTATAATTATTTTTACAACAATTGTTCCACATGCGCATTTGAACAAATAGAGAAATGTGTACAAGGAGAAGTAATTACTCCTCAAAGCTCAAAGAACAATATCTCATTTAGAAGTATTATACATGAATTTACTAAGCCCTCTCCTTGGGCGGAATTAGGTATTGATTTATGTTTAGGTGCTGAATCTGATGACCCCATTGAATACAGGAAACAAATATTTGCACCTTTCTATTTACGTGATCTCATGAATAGTTCACATATATTAGATAAAGATAGTGTTTTACGTCCATTAGTTAATCAAGAAATAAAAATTAAAAGTGGAAGAAGTATAGAATTTAAGACTCAAATTACTCCATTATCAGTATTCTCTATTTTTTTATTACTAAATATACTTATAGCTTATCTGCAAATAAAACAACAAAAAAGATTTTACTTTTGGGATATTATATTATATGGCTTACAAGGTGGAATAGGATGTATAATTACGTTTCTATTTTTCATTTCATCTCATCCAACAGTGAACTCAAATTGGTTAATATTTATTTTTAACCCATTACCATTAATTTATCTTCCTAGAATCATATATTGCGACATTAATAAAAAAAATGACATTTTTTTTGTTTTCAACTCCATAATCATGTTTTTGTTTTTATTAATAACTCCATTTATAAAACAATATATCAATAAAGTAATTATATTATTTATATTATCGTTGCTAATAAATGGAATAAGTCACATATATGCATCTAATAAATATAGATGTCAGTCATGCTAAGTAACAACCTTTAGCAACTATATAAATCGTTCTATATTCTGCAAATAATAAGTTGGCTGTTTATCCCTTCCATCAAAGATAAATCTCAATCCTGATTTGCCAGCCGCATTTATTCCTTTTTTCAGGAGAATTTTCTTTATGGCTTGCGCCATGAAAATTCACCTGAAAAAGAATGCGGCGGCAAACGGATTAGAATTAAAGGAAAGATTACAGGGATTAACTGCGACCGACGTGACGCATAGCCGTAAATCAAAGGCAGCTATCCTTATATTCCATATATGACCTCATAAATACTGTGAAAATCCACCTTCCCAAATAACAAAACATAGACTGCTTATCAAATCCCGAAATAAGACAGGGATTTCAACTCCCTCCGATCTGCATAGTCTGGTGGCTTCGCTATGCTTTTATTCCAACTCTTCCTATTTCTTTTCATCCTTTTTTTCTGCTGTTTCTACGTTCTTTCCTATCTCCGATATGACATCTGATGACACCTGATGACATCTAATGTCATCTATTTATAAATCAGCCATTTACTCAATTTATCGTCTTACATTTGGACTGTGAAACAAATCAAGTAGTCACTCAAAACAAAAGATTATGGCACAAGAAAACAGTCCTGACAAGGAAAAAAGGCAAAGCCGGACAAAGAAACCGGAAAAGCCTTATGTGGAACAAATTGACGAGCTTCTGCTGGTACATAACAAGAATGACCCAAAGGAAGGTTTGGGAGTGGTCAGCAAGGCAGACCGGAAAGGCAATTATCAGACAGTTGCACCGGAAGAGAAGAACGAGAACTCATTCCTGAAATTCGACAAGAATTCGAGTATCCTCGAAAACTTCATCAAGAATTTCTGGAGCCAGCTGAAAGAGCCTACGCATTTCAGGCTTATCCGCATGACCTTCAACGATTACAAGCAGAACAAACAGGCTCTCAAGGACCTGGCCGAAGATAAGAATACAGACGCGGTAAAGGAATTTCTGAAACGCTATGAAATCGTACCGAAGGCAAACAATCAGAAAAACAGTCAAACAAAAGAGGAGGAAACAATGGCAAAGAAGCAGGAACAGACAACACAGGCTCAGCCTGAACAGGTATCACAGGTGGAAGCTGCCGCACAGGGGCGCGAACAGCAGGAACCGCAACGCCAGCAGACACCCACGTACCGCTACAACGAGAACATGATTAATTGGGAGGAACTGGGTAAGTTCGGCATATCCAAGGAAATGTTGGAGCAGTCCGGACAACTTGACAGTATGTTGAAAGGATACAAGACCAATAGGACCATGCCGCTGACACTCAACATTCCTGGGGTACTGACCGCAAAGCTTGATGCACGCCTTTCATTCATATCCAACGGCGGGCAGGTCATGCTGGGCATCCACGGTATCAGAAAAGAACCGGAACTGGACCGTCCTTATTTCGGACATATCTTCACGGAAGAGGACAAGAAGAACCTGCGTGAAAGTGGAAACATGGGACGCGTGGCTGACCTTAACCTGCGTGGCAACACGACAGAGCCGTGCCTGATTTCCATCGACAAGAATACCAACGAACTGGTAGCCGTACGACAGGAGCATGTCTATATCCCGAATGAAATCAAAGGTGTTACTCTGACTCCGGATGAAATTCAGAAACTGAAAAATGGTGAACAGATATTCGTGGATGGCATGAAATCCAATCAAGGGAAGGAATTCAATGCCAATCTGCAATACAATGCGGAAAGAAGAGGCATCGAATTTATTTTCCCGAAAGACCAGGCTTTCAACCAGCAGACGCTTGGCGGTGTACCGCTTTCTCCCATGCAACTCAAAGCGCTGAACGAAGGCCACACCATCCTTGTAGAGGATATGAAACGAAAGAACGGCGAACTGTTTTCCTCCTTCGTTACCATGGATAAGGTAACAGGCGGTCTCCAATATACTCGCCACAATCCGGAAACGGGAGAAATCTACATACCGAAGGAAATCTGTTCGGTACAACTCACACCGGAAGACAAGGAAGCGTTACGCAAAGGGCAGCCCATCTATCTTGAGAACATGATCAACCGCAAAGGGGAGGAATTCTCGTCATTCGTCAAGCTGGACCTGGCAAGCGGAAGACCACAGTATTCCAGAACTCCTGACGGTTTCAACGAACGACAGGCACCTACCATCCCGGCTGAGGTTTACGGACACCTGCTTTCGGCACAGGAAAGAGCAAATCTTCAGGACGGAAAGGCCATCCTTGTAACGGGTATGAAAGGTCCCAACGGCAAACCGTTCGATTCCTATCTGAAAGTAAACGCAAACACCGGACAGCTGCAATATTTCCAGGAAAATCCAGATGTACGCCGTAATACCTCACAGCGTGCTTCACAGACTGACAATACCCAGCAGCAGGAACAGAAGAAGGGAGCAAAACAGGCTGTGTGACCTAAACGGGATTCAAATCAATCAAATCATCAACTACTAAAAAAGGAAAGAAAATGAACAAGACCAATCATCATATCTACAAGGCTGAACAAATCGACTGGGAGAAACTGGAATCGGTAGGTATCAGCAGATCGCAAATTGATAAGGACGGAAATATGGATCTGCTCCTTCAGGGAGAGGAAACCAATGTCATGTCCATTAAAATCAAGACTCCTGTATTTTCACTTACAATGGATGCCACACTCAGCCTGATTGAAGACGAGAATGGAAATCCGGTCATCAGCATAAACGGTATCAACCCTTCAGGTGAATAAATAAGAATCATAATGTATCATCTCTCTTTCCATACGGACTTACCGTATGGAAAGATATAAAAAACAGAATTTATCATGATTGCCATATTAACAGACAAACCAAGTGTAGGAAAAGAAATCGGAAGAATCATCGGTGCAACCAGAGTAAGAAACGGATATGTGGAAGGAAACGGCTACATGGTTACGTGGACTTTCGGGAACATGCTGTCACTGGCCATGCCGAAGGACTACGGAACCCAAAAGCTGGAACGGAATGATTTTCCTTTCATCCCATCCGAATTTGAGCTGATGGTACGTCATACACGCACCGAGAACGGATGGATACCGGAGATTGATGCCGTGCTCCAGCTTAAAGTAATCGAGAGGGTGTTTCAGGCATGTGACACCATCATTGCGGCTACCGATGCCAGCCGTGACGGGGAAATGACATTCCGCTATGTCTATCAATACCTGAACTGTACACAGCCTTGCTTCCGTCTGTGGATTTCCTCTCTTACTGACGAGTCTGTACGTCAAGGCATGGAAAACCTGAAGCCGGACAGCTGTTACGACAGCCTGTTCCTTGCTGCCGACAGCCGCAACAAGGCGGACTGGATTCTCGGAATCAACGCCAGCTATGCCATGTGCAAGGCGACGGGACTCGGCAACAATTCCCTCGGACGGGTACAGACACCGATACTGGCTGCCATCAGCAGACGCTACCGTGAAAGGGAGAACCATATTTCATCGGACAGCTGGCCCATCTACATCAGCCTGCAAAAGGACGGCATCCTCTTCAAGATGCGCCGCACACAGGATCTTCCCGACAAAGAATCCGCTACAATGTTTTTCCAGGACTGCAAGCTGTCACATCAGGCACAGATTACAGGTATCAGCCACAGCGTTAAGGAAATATTTCCACCGGATCTGCTTGACCTAACACAACTTCAGAAGGAAGCGAACATCCGCTATGGTTATACCGCATCAGAGGTGTATGACATCGCACAGTCCCTTTATGAAAAGAAACTGATTTCCTACCCAAGGACTTCCAGCCGTTATCTGACGGAGGATGTGTTTGACTCGCTTTCACCAATCATGGCGCGTCTGCTATCATGGGAGCTGTTCCCTGCCGCTAAAGGAACTGGAGGTATTGACATATCCAGTTTGTCCCGCCACGTAATAAGTGCAGAAAAAGCCAATGTACATCATGCCATCATCATTACAGGTATCCGTCCCGGAAATCTGTCCGAAAAGGAAATGCAGGTTTACAGACTTGTAGCCGGAAGGATGCTTGAAACATTCATGGCTCCATGCCGCATAGAAACGACAAATGTTGAAGCGGTTTGTGGGGCACAACATTTCAAGGCCGAACAAACAAGAATCATTGAAGCCGGTTGGCATGATGTGTTCATGCGTTCCGACATGATCCCGACATCGGGATATTCCGTCAAAGAACTCCCCGAAGTGGAGAAAGGTGATACCCTGAATGTATGCGGATGCAACATGGTACACAAGAAACAGCTGCCGGTAAATCCGTTCACGGATGCAGAACTGGTGGAATATATGGAACAGAAAGGATTGGGTACGGTATCCTCACGTACCAATATCATCCGCACACTGGTTAACCGTAAGTATATCCGTTATTCAGGGAGATATATCATTCCGACCCCGAAAGGCATGTTCACCTACGAAACTATCCGTGGAAAGAAAATTGCGGATACTTTACTCACCGCAGACTGGGAAAAACAGCTGGCCGGACTTGAAAGCGGAATGATAACCGGACAGGACTTCCTGAACAGGATCAGGACTCTCGCCAAGGAAATGACTGATGACATTTTCAACACCTATTCCACAAAAGAAGAATAACATCTATACCTAAACAACCAGGAGAATGCAGGCCGGAAGGTCTGCATTTTTTTGTATCCGTACAGAAAAGAATCTGTTTTTCCGCTTTTAAGCGGCAAAGATCTTGGATTGCCTGCCTTTTGCCGCAAGGCTGCCCTCAAGGGCTTGGCTGGACAGGAAAAAATCATCCTCGCTACGCTCCGGTATTTTTTCCTGCCAGGCCTTGCGCAAAAAGGCAATCCAAGAGGCCGGAGGCCTATAAAATCGGGAAAACACATCCCGATGGGATTATTCATTCATAAAATTAAGGATTATGAAACTACAGATTATCGAAAGTATCAGCAAGCATGCGGTAACCCTGATATTGGTTATCGGAATACTTATGCTGACAGACAAAGGTATCATGCCTACAGGTATGATTGCAATGCTCCTGCTCACCGGAGGAATCATAGGATTTCTTTTCAGAGCTCTTCTACTGATTGTAAGGATAGCATTTATCTTTTTCATTGTCGGACTCCTGTTTTTCTAACCAATAAAACCAACAGATATGAAAACAAGTACATGTATATCTTCTGCTCCTGTCATGCCGGCTGTATGGCCACAGAACGAACATATCAGACCGGTCAAAAGACGTCTGCCCAATACAGTTGATGAGCCTAAAAACATCGGCTACTATCTGGAATCTCTGCGTGATATTTCCAGCAATCCTGACAGAGAGAATGTCCTGAAAGAATTCTTCAAGGAAACTTATGTATAACCATAAAATTTTTCAATTATGTTTTTTCAATCAATTTATCAGATGATTACAGCAGGTACGGATTTGAATATCAATATCCGTAAAGTGGACAACAGCCTGAGCGTAGCAGTCATACCAAGGCGGAACAGCCTGAAAGAGGATACGCGGCAGAACATGGTGCCGCTGGTCGTAAACGGAACACCGGCAGAACTGGATATGGGCTTCCTGCAGACGATACTACAACCGATACAGAAGGTACAGGGACTGCTTGTCAATGCGGAAAATTTCGAGAAACAGGCAGAAAAGGCAACGGCACAGGCCAAATCATCCAAGGCTCCAACAATACCGGCCGAATCAAAGGAAACCAGGGAAAAACGGGAAAAGATGGAAAAACTCCTCAAGAAGGCTGATGATGCAACTGCCGCAAAAAGATTCTCCGAAGCAATGACATGGTTGAAACAGGCACGGGTACTGGCTCCTTCAGAAAAACAGAAGGAGATTGACGAAAAGATGCAGGAAGTACAGAAACAGGCCAGTGCAGGAAGTCTGTTCGGTATGGCAGAGGAACCGACACCGGTAATTCCCCAACCACAAGGCAGCATGAACGGTCAGCCACAGCCCGGTATGCAAACAAGCATATTCCCGGAGCAGCAGACCCATACTATGAATCCTGAACCTGTCATGCAGCCTGCTACACAACATATTCCACAGGAAATGCCTCAACCGGTATATGGAACGAACGGAGCATATATCCAACCTGCTCCAAACCGCCCTGTGATGCAAGGAACAGGTATGCCACAAGGAGCTACAATGCAGCCATATCCGCAGCAGCAGGTACGGCAACCGACAAACGGACATATACCGAACGGAACGGTACAAATACAGAACGGAAACGGACGGGAATACCAGACTGCACCGGCAGCCCATGATACATTCTGCTTCGATCCGGAAGACGAAAATGACAGGGAGCTTCTAAGAGAGGACCCGTATGCGGAATATCCGGATTTTCCGGCTGAGTACCGGATGAAGGACGAGGCTCAGGTCGAAATGATATACTGCTGATATGCACAATAAACGATTTGTAAAACCAATAAACTATAAACAATATGGCACTGGAAATTAAAGGTATGAAAAGAGTCTTCAAAATGAGGAAGAACAGTAAGGAAATCGTACTGGACGATCCGAACGTAAACATGTCTCCGGCTGAAGTGATGGATTTCTATTCAATGAACTATCCGGAACTGACCACCGCGACCGTACACGGACCGAAAATCGAAGACGACCGGGCGGTATATGAATTCAAGACAACCATCGGAGTGAAAGGGTAAGGACATGAAAAAAGGACAACATAAAAATAAAAAACCATGTACACAACTTACGGAACGGGCTTTGGAAAATTTAGCCAGACTTATCATATCGGAACTCGAAAATACGGACATAAGCCGGGGTATCAGGAGCAGAAAGAAAAAAAAACTCCCTCCAGCAGAAAGCCTCATGGTTTTCTGAACACGAGAATACCTTCCATCGCTCCCGACCTGTATGTGGAGAATGACAGGGATGTAACGGTAAATGTCACCACCAAAGAGAATCTTGATTTCCTGTACCGTTCAGCCATGAAGTATGCGCAGCTCCTGGATGTGGAGCTACCATACCATCCTACAGGCAGGACTTCCATAAGAGAAAAAATATGCCTGCTATATAATGCGCTGGATTCCATAGTATCTCATCATGTAAATCTGGAACTTATTGGTGACAGGCTCCAGTTCTGCATCTACCATTTCCATGAATGGCCGGATTATACGCTTTTCTTTATGCCGATAGACTTTACGGAAAGGCTGCACGGTGAAATTAAAAAGATTACACTGGAGTTCATCAGAAGGTTCATCAAGTATCACAGGATGATGGATATAACCGATACCCCTTATTTTGAGATGTCGGAAGTCTGTATCGATTATGTGGACTTTGAACAGCTCGATGAGGAAGAGAAAAAGGATTTGTACAGAAAGGAAAAGCTTTTCAGGTCATATGAGAAAGGGAGAATCCACAGGAAACTGTGCCGGATGCACTCCAGGGCTTTCTGTAGGAATCTGGAAGAACATATTCGCAACTGTAATCCTTCCAGCAATAAGGGAAAAAGACTTTTGGAACTGATTACTGAAGGGATGTCCCTGATTGCAAAAGACAGTCCTCATATCTTGAATTATGATTATGACTATGCAAGCGAAAAGGAAAAGGATTTCGAACCGCCACCGCTCGAATATCAGATTCTGCTTACCTATTCCATTACAGATACGGTTACCAAAGACATGGAAAGCTGTTTCAGTACTGACTGTCAGGAAACATATAACCAGACTCCCGTATCATTTACCTTCATCACACCGGAAACTGAAAAACTGTTCAGACCAGAGAATTATCCGGAACGGTTTTCAAAATGGTTTGAGAAATTTGTAGAACATGTTACCTATAATTTATAAACATCATGAATGAACTGACCCAGAACATACAGAAAATGATGGTGCCGAAAGCTGCTATCATAGCCTACAAGTATGAAGACAGAAGAAATTCTGACACCAGGTACTTCATAGAATTGCGTCCCATTGGGAAAAGCGGACAGATGGGGGCAGGTATCCCCGTCACATACGAATTCATGAATACCCTGCTGGAATCCTATACGGAGGAAATGAGCGGAATACCGGCAGGCAGAATCCCCGAAAACATGCTGGCCTGCAATCCGAGAAAAGGACAGGAAGAATATATCTGGTACAATCCGCCCGGAAAGAGACAGATGTTCTTTCACAAGGATCTCAATATACAGGACGGCATATTCAATCTGCCGGGGATTATCTACCATGTAAAAAACGGAAGCATGGACGTATTCGCCTTCAAGGGAAAACGTCCGGTGGAGACGACTCCGCTGTTCCGTGCCCCGTTCTTCAACGTGACCGGATCAAGTGTCTGCCTTGGCAGCAGTTCTTTGGAAAAGCCACAGAACCCGACTTTCCTTTCCCTGCTGGGATACTGGGAAAAACGGTTCTGGCTGACTGAATTCTCCCATCTGGGAGGAAATGTGAATCCTACCGTTTCAAATCTTGTCATCGTCACCGAGAACATAAGAAACAATCCGTTCGACATGAACGAACTCACGCCCATGAATAAAAAACTTAAAGACATACTTCCATGAAAAAGATACATTTTACCGACCGCTACCTGCTCAATCCGCGTCATCCGGTAACGGTATTCGTCATCGGAGCCGGAGGTACCGGCTCACAAGTGATAACCAATCTGGCACGCATGAGCATGGCACTTCAAGCATTGGGCCATCCCGGACTACATGTCACCGTATTCGATCCCGACACTGTAAGCCAGGCCAATATAGGACGCCAGCTTTTCAGTGAGACGGAACTTGGACTGAACAAGGCAGTATCACTTGTCACACGCATCAACCGTTTCTTCGGATACGCATGGACTGCCGAACCGCAATGCTTCCCCACCAGGAACTTTTCTGACAATAGCACAGCCAATATCATCATAACTTGTACGGATAATATACGTTCACGTCTTACGCTTTGGAAGTTCCTGAAGAAAGTCCGCAAAGAAAACTTCAGTGACCATTCGACTCCCATATACTGGATGGATTTCGGGAACAGCCAGACAAAAGGACAGGTCATTATCGGGACGGTACGTGAGAAAGTTCTCCAACCTTCTTCACAGGAATATATTCCCATGCCTAAAATGAATGTCATCACTGAGGAAGTGGACTATGCAAAAATCAAGGAAAAGGAATCGGGGCCGAGCTGTTCACTGGCAGAAGCCCTGGAAAAACAGGATCTGTTCATTAACTCCACACTGGCACATATCGGATGTGATCTGCTCTGGAAAATGTTCAAGGAAGGAAAGACACTGTATCGCGGTGTCTATATCAATCTGGATACATTGAAAATGACCGCAATTCCGGTATAATGACGGAAGTGACCGTATCATCTTTCCATCAGAATACGGTCACTTATTCTATTTGCTACTTATTATTTACTACGTTCTTACCACGCTGGAGCAGGAAACTCTGTATCTCTGAGGCAAGATAGAATGATTTCCCGTTCTTTTCCACCGAGTAATATTTAATCTTGCCCTCTTGCCTGTAACGTGCCAAAGTTCTTTGTGACACACCAAGGAGTTCTGCCAAATCCACATTATCAAGCAGTCTGTCTCCGTTCATACATTCTTTCAGACGGTTCATCTGGTCCAGTTTCTTTTCAATGCGAGTAAATCCCTCTACCATGGTTCCTATCAGTCTTTCGAGTATCTCATTATCTATATATGACATAATTCCAATATTATAAGTGAATAAATCGATACTCTTTTCGTGCGCACTCAAGAGTATATACTCATAATAGTGAGAATAACATGCCAAACAGATAAAGAAGATAAAAACATTTTGTATACATCTGTTAATCAGATATATAAATTTACATCTTGATTTTTCTGCTGTAAACCGAAAGTGTAAACCATTTAAAGCATAGCTATTACCAAGTTTACATTTCTATAACGACTACTTATTATACTTTGAACTGAGCTTTTAAGAGAGGTTTACTAATAGCTTTATAACGACTCAAGGTACAGAATTTAATGCCATACAGAATGTGGTAAACTATAAAACGGGAAGAATATTTGCAGTCATAACAAAGAAAAACTCTTAGTATGACTGCAATCTACTAAAAATAGCTACTAAAATTATTAAGTTTAAATAATAAAATATACTTAATCCCTATCTTTCATGAGATACTTTTATGCTTCCTGTTACTTTACCTTCTTCATCCAATGTATAAACACCACTCACAACAAGCCACATAGGAAAATTTGGAGTTCTGAGATAATTATGCAATCCTATAATGTTTTTCTCACCAAGTACATACCACATTAATTTCTTGTGATGTGTTTTGAGATAATCCAATATGGTATCTTTCCGGACTAAAAGATAGTTTTTTGACCTTTCTATAGCTCCAGCATCAAAACAAATCACCTCACCTTCTTCATTCAAGAAGATACCTTCCTTATCAGCGTATCGCATATTTAGACCATCAAATAACTGTTTTGAAGGCATGAGGATGTAAAAGGATGTTTTTTTAGAATAGTCTTCTTCTGCCTCCCACAAATAACCTATTGTAGTAATATCTACATGAGCTATAAACTGATTCATTTCCTTATCACATATATCCCTCTTTGTCAATCCTTCAATATCATAATATTTATATGCTGGTGACCAATAATACTCACGATAAAATAATTCATATCTATTACTACACTCCGGCATCCATCTTCCACCAAAATTTTGTTTCATGATCCATTCATAAACTAGAGAAAAATCTTCTTCATCAACAATAAAACTCCTTATTTGATACCATAATCTTTTATATATGCTATCTTTACTATGAGGTTCATTCCAGTCTGGATAACATTCTAATGCAAGCCAATTACATCCATTAGGATCTGTTAATTCTATAATTGGTACTGCTGATGGTATATCATCCTCTATATTAAGCCAATCTGACATTTCATACTCCCAGTTAGCATATTGTCCTCCACACCACCAAAAATCATCTTTGAGGTCTGAATCTTGATAATACTTATCTACTCTAACAAGAGTTGTTGGATCTATATCACGTACAGTAGGTTCCCAAGTTCCCTCATAATCTACGACATTATCACTCCATGAATGTTCCAATTTTTTAAAATTATCTGCTACACGAGCTAATAATTCATGTAAGGCTAACCACTGATATTTCTTACCAATTCGTTCATTGGGTACGGTTGAGCGTCCTCTTCCAGATCCGATTTTCTGATCGAATGTGCCATGCTTATCTTCTCGGTATCCATACTTGTCAATAATGAGTTTTATAGCTATATTACTCAAGCGTTCTGCATCAATTTTCCAGTTGCTCAGTGCGCTTTGAAATGTATATCTTCCAAAATCGCCATAAAGCCCTATAGTTGAATGCTCTGTAAACATGGAAGTAAGCATATTACACATACCTGGAGAATTCTTGTATTCCCCGCATTCGTCTAATATTGACTTTATTTCTTCGTCAGACACAGGTTGATAATCAAAAGAACTATTATAGGGCGGTCGTACCTTATTAACATCAAAACTCAATTTTTCTCCTATAGAAATAGCATATTCTATAATTCCCCGCGCATAGTCACGAAGCAATATATGAGGATAAACTTCACCTTTGACATTAAATATTGATAGATAGATGTATTGGCATAGGCTAGCCAAATGTTCTTTTGATTTTGATATTAATACACACCCTAACGCTACGCCATAAAGTCTTTCATGGATATATGGGTCATCTACCTTGGAGAACTTCTCCAAAAGCGGTATAAGTATCTGCATTCTATTATGCAGAAGTTGTACGAGGGCTTTTGTCGCAGTATCGCGTAGTTGTCGATTGGTACTTGCCAAAAACCAAGATAGTAAAGTAGCTCCTAGTTCCACTGACTTCTCATCAATATAAACCTCATTGCTTTCATCCCATACCCAGTTAATAGTTTCTTCTATTATATTATCTCGACTATTATAAATACGATATAATATAGGTACCCACATGGCGTCCCTATCGGGTAACTGCATTGATAAAAGCATTTTATGAAGATAATCTGCATTATAGTAGTTTCCCGAATTAAAAGAAATCTCCATGATAGTTCGAATAAAACGGTATCTGAATTGATCATCTTCCATAAATTCATAAAAGTATGCATCAAGATCTGAGTCTATAGTATTCTCATCTCTCCATATTAAACTAGAAAGGACCGCATTAACAATAGCTGCATTATTACGCAATTTAGGGAATAAATCATATAATTCTATACCTTGACGTTCTGGCAATAAAATTGCTAAAGATTCCAATAAACCACCAACCATATAAAGAGACTCTATCGACCGTATATATTCCTCCAATGATTTATCATCAAGTTGCAATTCATTTATAAGATATTCTGCTTGAAGAATATTTTCAAATCTCTCGTATGTAAAATAAATACATTCCTCGTATTTCCCTACTTTATTTTGAAAAATATTTTTACTAAAAACTCCTTCAGATATCAAATAATCCAATAATTCACCATCTTTAAACACACGATTATAGATTTCTGAAAAGATTTCTACTGCCGTTTCTATTGGCATTTCATGCCTTCTTTCCTTTACTATGTATTTTATATACTCACAAACAGCTTTATTTATACACTTAATTGATTGAGAATACTGTTTGAATTTTCTAAGAGATTTCTCAATACCATCGAAAAACAAATTCATTACTGATGTTATACCTTTTATTCCATCCGGTATCTTCCTATAACCATTATTCTTCATACCTTCACAGAATAAATGCAAAAACAATGGATTCCTAAATTCGGGATTAAGGAGTGGAACTGAAGGATACAATATGTCGTATTCCTTAAAAAAGAGTTGTACAGCTTTTTGCGTATTAGCTCCAAATCCATAATGTCTTGCCCACACACAATAATCATTCCCAAATTCTTCCCATGGAAGTATTGCTGGCGAATATGATGTACGGATACTTAAGACAAGTCCAAGCCATGGATGCTGTCTAATTCTATTAATAAAACTACGAATATTATTTTGCCAAATAGTAAGTCCATGTCCTTCATTTATCGCATCAATGAAGATGATGATGCGGTTCCCCGTAGTTTCAGCTTTAGTTTCAAGCATTTCTAACAATTCATTTGAAGAACCGCTGAAGTTAAGCATTCTCATCATCTGAATGAAAGGTTCTTCATCAGTGATAAATTTCTGTCCCAAGAAAAGTAAACTAAACAGGTTTTCTTTTTGCCTTTTTTGAACAGTATCAGCCATCAAATGTGACTTACCGACTCCAGCATCTCCTTCAAGTATTAAAATAGGGTCATTTACTAACCTCATAATATCTTGATGTAAATCGTTGTAAACACGCAAAATATCTATACCTAGTTCAAACAGGTTATTTGATGTTCTGTTTTCTTCTTCTGTTACTCTTTCTTTTTCAACAATACTATTGGCAATATCTTGAACAGTTTCTCCCAATAACATCAATGCTGACAATAATTCATTAAGAGATATTCTATCTATACCTGTGATATTAGTTTCATTAATTTGTTTAATCGCATTGCGGACATTTTCTACTAGATTAAGAATATTTTGACAATACTTATTTTTCTCTATTTTTCTACATGTATCCTCAGCTATCATCAACTCCTTGTCAAAAAAATACCTCAATGAACTTCCTCGTGAAAGCACCTCAAAATATTGAAAAGCCTCAACTTCAACATTAAGTTTAGGTGTATATCGTTTACCTAGGTCATTTATGGATTCTTCATTAAACCTAAAAAAATCCCTATCTGTAAATTCGTATTCGCCAAACCAAAATCGAAGCATACCTTGATTGGAAGGTTTTTGGAGTCTTTCTACCAAGTCTGAAGCCCACCAAAAATCAAAAATGACATGAGGATTTGTATTTGACCATCTTTTCACATACTCATCAATCCGCTCTTTCATACTCTTCTTACCTGCAACATGAGCATTTGATGGATCTATGGGCACTACTATAATATAGCGCCTCAATTGAGGATAAGATTTTAACGCCTCATTAACCGACCTATTAATTTGTTTATACTGTGAATCATCAAAAGCCTTACAAAAATATTTGGCTTGCCAGGCAACAATACTTCCATCTTCAAGAACTTTATAACATTCCACGCCTCCATCTGGTTTTCCGCAGCGTTCAAATTTCTTTTCACATGGAATTTCCTCTTTACGTGCCAACTGACAAACGAATTCTTCAAACCCCTCATTTGCAGCCCCCTTAATGGATCTGATATTATTAAAATCTATATTCAGCATATTTTATTATCCCCCAAAAGTCACATACAATATTATTTAATTTAACCTACATCTTTCAGCAATTTATACTTCTTGATAATAGCTTATAATCACTCTTTTAAGAGTTTTACTTGTAATGAATAATCACGAGTTTCTGTATCTAAATAAACCTCATATTCTTTAATTCCTTTTTCCATCGCTATTTTGTGCAATCTTTCCTTATTTTCATATTTTATATCAGGTCCATAGTATATAGCTTTTAGGCATTCAACATCAGGTATAGAAACATAATCATTATCATCTTCAATATTATAATATAACATACGCCATTCACATTCATGACTATATTCTTTTCTATCTTTATACAAATATGCTTTATAAAAATACAATTGATTAAAGGGACAGTTAATATCAAGCATATATGACCAAACATTATTTACGTCCAATTTACTAAAACATTCCCGTACATATAGATTTCCTTCCTCCAATGTAAAATCAGGTAAGATATCAGTATATATCACGGGAAATAAATTGACATTTAAATTTATATTGGTATATTTATAAATACATTTTCTAAAATCATATTCAAGGGCAAATCCTTTATATCCATCCGCATATCTGTCCCACATATATTTAGACTGAACACTTTCTGTGAAACAACCTATTTTTGCATTGCTACATGAATTACGTAAGCGAGTTTCTCGCTTCTTCATATCATTTTTTATATCATCTATAAAGTTGGAATAATTATTGTATAATTTTTCTATTATTTGTTTCTCGCTTAATCCCAATTCTCTATAATAACAAATTTCCGAAGCTTTTTCTGTCTTTAGAAATGGAGACTTTTGCGTTACATCTTGTAAACAGTTTTGCAACGCATTTTTTAATGCAAATTCTAAATCTTGATGAATTTTATTCCTGTCTACGTATATGTAAGAATCATATTTATCGGGAAACATTCCAGCATGACATAATGATATCTTTCCATTCTCAAAATCAGATAAAGAATATTCATTAAAACTTCTATACCTATATAGCTTCTCTGGAATATTAGGTATAAGTAAATTATAAATATTATGCCATGCCTTAGTTTTCACAACGCTGCTAGCAGTAGATGGAATAAATGTATGTTCTATCAATTCTTTAAATTTTTCCTTAAAATCTACCATATCTATTTCTATTTATAAATCCTATAATAGTTTCTAATTTGTCGAAGTTACACAAATATTCCATAAAACATTCTCCCATCTAATAATAATCTATTGCATTTATATCATACAGAAACAAAGATAATAATTTATTGCACAAAATTCTACGTATGATATCATGCCATAGAATGCTAATCTATTTTCAAATAAAAATGGTCTATTCATTTTACCGATATAGAATCTCGAAGATTTTATCTAATTTTGTAATAGTCGAAGAACAATTAATGAATGTAAGCTTTTAGAATTATGGCAAATAGCGGTTTTAAAACTCCAATTAGTATCAGCGATGCGATAGAGTATATTGAACAAAGAAAATTCTTACTCCCTGCAATACAAAGAAAATTTGTATGGTCAAGCGAACAGATAGAAGTATTGTTCGATAGTATTATGAGAGATTATCCTATTAATTCATTTATGATATGGAATGTTACAAGTAGTCAAACCAAAAACAACTACAAGTTTTATGAGTTCCTCAAAGAATATAGAGCTTTTTTTAAAGATGAAAACCCATACATACCTACAAAAGGCTACTCTGACTTTATGGCTGTTATAGATGGCCAGCAGAGATTGACATCGTTATATTTGGGGTTAAAGGGTACTTATGCATATAAAATGCCAAGAAAGTGGTGGAAAGATAATGAAGATTGTTTACCTACAAGACGGCTTTATATTAACTTGTCATCGCAACTTCCAAAAGATGACGAAAGAAAGATGATTTACAATTTTAAATTCCTTGCGGATAACGAGTTTGCCAAACTAAACAAAACTGAGGATTTATTTTTGGTTGGCAATATATACGATTACAGGGAGGACGAGGCTCTTGATGATTTTATCGACTCAATCCAGTGGAAAGATAAGAAATATGCAAAATCAACTTTGAGAAAATTGAGAAAGGTGATTTTTGATAACAAACTTATTAATTATTATCAGGAAGAAAATCAAGATATAGACTCTGTACTCGACATATTCATTAGAACTAACAGTGGTGGAGAACCTCTTAGTTTTTCCAACCTATTAATGTCTATAACAACAGCCAATTGGAAGAGAGATGCACGAAAAGAATTTAAGTCACTAGTAGATGCAGTATATAATAACAATTTTATTATATCCGCAGACTTAATTCTAAAATGTTGTCTGGTATTGTTCAACGATAATATAAAATTTCAGGTAGCAAATTTCAATTCGGATAGTGTTAGTGTGTTTGATAAAAATTGGGATCGAATAAAAGAAAGTATTGAAGTAGCATTTGAATTGTTAAAGAAATGGGGCTTTAATGACTCAAGTCTTAGAGCCAAAAATGCAATTATTCCTATTGTTTACTATATTTATCACAAAAATCTTGAAAAAGAGATATTAAAAGACCATATTCACCAAGAAGAAAAGATGAATATGCGAAAATGGTTGTGCATTTCATTGCTCAAAGGTGTATTTGGTGGTCAATCAGATAGTGTATTGTCCCGTATTAGGAAAGTTCTCAAAGATAATATTATAGAAAACAGATTTCCTTTTGAGCAAATCAAAGCAGAGTTTGCAAGTGACGATGCCAAGAGTCTGTCATTAAGCGATGAGGTAATTGACGATATATTAAAAACTCAAAAAGACGCTCCTGACTGTTATACAATTTTAACATTACTTTATTCACACCTACAATATGATAAAGTTATATATCATAAAGATCACTTACATCCTGCAAGTAAATTTAATAAGCTAAAAGAAAGTGATTTTTCTGATTCAAATAAATATACTTTTTATAAAAATCCCGAAAACTGGAATTCTATATTAAACCTTCAATTACTTTCCGGTGCATCAAATGAATCAAAAAATGATGAGGATTTAAAAGATTGGGTAAAGGATAATAATATAGATTTAGCATCGCATCTTATTCCACTAAATACTAGCTTGGATTTTAATGATTTTGTAACATTCATAAATGAAAGAAAAAAATTATTATTATCGACTCTAAAATCCATAATTGGAGGATGATAATATTCTCACTGAGCAATATTTTCTGTAAAGAGAGAGGGATATTCAGTAAATAGCATAAGATCACGCCAACTAATTCATAAACAAAGTATTGCGAATTAGTTGGCTAATTCTATAATATTTACTGAATCTCCCTTGGGTATAAGGCGTCCGCGCAACAAGTATGCGGATGTGACGGAGTCCTATTTGTCCTACTGCAAGAAAAGAAAGAGAAAGGCTTCAGGGAAAAGGATGCTCAAGCGTCTATTTAGAACTAATAGTCTTTGCTGATTTATTAAATACTTTTTATATATTCTCACAAAAAGTTCAAAAGAAAGGTTCGAAATCGAAGTACAAAAAAGAATATATATTTAGAATTCTGTACAAGACTTATTATGGTGTACTTTTAAGATTACGTCGTAACAATTGATTATCCTTTGTATAGATAATGTTCACAACCCACTGCTTTTATTATATCAATCCATTTCTTTTCATTAGTCCAATATTTATCGCCTCTTCTCACATAAGCTAAATTGAATAAATCAAAAAGGTCATTTCTCTGCCATTTTCTTTCACCAGTCTCTAAATCCTTAAAGAATTTATCTAAAACTAATATAAGCAATTCATACTCTTTTAATGGCATTTTTTTTAAACAGAACTTATTATCTGTTGCTTGACAAGCCATAAAATCTAAATATTTGATTGTTAGATAATATGTATTCATCTGTCTATGTTTTTTATAGTTCTTAATTCTATTTTTACACTCAAGAGCAGTTCTATTAAAATCATCAGCAATCTGTTTAAGCCGTTCTTTAGACTGTTGAATATAATGATAAAATTCACCTTTTTGTTTCTCATCAATATAATATCCATTGGCTATTTTTTGCGTAAAAAGTAACATTTGTTCTGTATATACTCTCATTTTTACTCTATATTTTTTGTTTGCCCTGCTTATTAGATATTTCAGAGGTTCGGCAATAATCATCTTTTTAGAACACAACATTGCTTTTCTTATTCCATTTCGTACCATATCTGGTCTATCATATAATGCCCCAGTATTAGACATTTCCCACAAGTTATTATAAATTGGCGTAAGTTTATCTTTTACTTTGTTAAATAACACATCATCTTTGCCTAATTGATACCAAACATTAGTATCAACTATAATACGTGGAACAAAGATACTTTTTCTGTGATTTTTTCTTTTACAATGAAGTTTCTTTTTGTGAAAACTCCACTTTTTATGATTTAGTTTTCTATTCATTTTCTTTATTTAGATAAAACACAAAAACATGATACAAGACAAAAATAGAATTTTTTATTTAGAAAAAATAAAGTCCTAGAATTTTAGAATTATAAAACTGGGACTAAAAAATTATATCAATGTCCAAAATACAACAATAAATGTCACCACGAAAGGGAATCATGATTTACTATACAGTCCAGCCATGAAGTATACACTGATTTAGGACATAGAGATATCATACTGGGGCAGAACTTACACAAAGGAGGGAAATACGGGTAGTGTAAAATAAACTGTGTCACGCATTATTTTTCTCTATAAAACTCATCGGTCGGAGAACGGCCAACGCCAAGGGGCGGGACTACCCGTCCCGACGAGCGTAAAATTAATTGAACAAATCAATCTTTTCAAAAAGATTTGTATCCTTTGTAAAAGGAATGATTTTCTTGTGTTGCAATCTGCCTACAATAATTGCAGGATGAACATTAAACTTCTTTGCAAAGTTACAGATGGATTTTATCGAAAAATCATTACTTTCAATAATTTCATTTTCTTCTGCCTGAGACAAGAGAATTTTAGATGCAAATAAATCTGCTTCTGCTTCTTTTTCCAATTGCTTGTCTGAATATTCAATATCCTCTAGGAAAATATCTTTTTTACCATGCAAAAGGATGTGTCCCAATTCATGGAAGAAAGAGAACCAAAATATATCATTTCTCTTGTGTCTTCCTGTAACCTGAATACATGGTGTATCGTTTATCCATCTGGTTGACCCATTAATTGGAGCTTTTGGCAAACATGGAGTATAAATCAGTTTGACGCCTGCTTCTGCACAAATTTCCTGTAACTTAGTAGAAAAATCTTCCGGGTGTTCAGAACAAAGCCCTTTCATTATGGGTATTAATTCACGCAATCTCTTTTCTGAATATTCTTTAACTTGCATTTCTGAAGCTTGAATTTCTCCCCGACGTAACCATGCGGAAATTGCATATGGTTCTTTTGTGTTAGTAAGTGAAATGCGGAATGCGACCTTCAGTTGCTGATTCATATAATAATCCTGCCATGCCTTGACTGTACTTACTTGGAAATAAGAGAACAGCGATTTTACCTTATCTTCCATCGATTTCATATTCTCTATCCACCCCATTTGTGACATGCTTTTTAATGGAAACATACGCACCCATTCGTATGCTAAAACTAATTGTTCTTCTCTCTTTTGACGAGCTACATACTCATCAAAAGCACGTTGTTTATTCAGCCAAAAGTGGGCCGGAATCTTTGTTACGCTCTCAAAAGCAACAGCCATATCCGATGTTACCGAACTCTTGCCACTTATTACAGCAAATATAGTCTTCTCAGGCTTGGAAGTACGAACAGCGAACTCTTTTACTCCCATTCCCATTTCTTCCAATTTAGCTGAAAGTGTTTTGCCTGGATGAAACGCTACTGGCGGAACAAATTTTTTTGAAGTTGCCATAATATTTTTATTTACCGTGATAATTAGTTATTTCTATAATTTCTACTCCTTTAATTTCAATCCAAATATATTTACCATTGTCATCTGTGGGTATAGGGTCTTCATGTGGTTCAAATATTAATCTGTATGGTTGATCCAAATCACATGCCCATTGTCCTTTTCTATCTCCTGTCAATTCATGATAGTGACCAGGTAAATAACGAACATCTTCAAGAGTCAAAGCCGCATCAAGATCTGATAAACGTTGAAGAAACAAATCAGCTCTTTTCTTGCCGAACTCTTTCAAGCACTTCCTTTCATTTGATGCAATCTTCTCAAGTTTCTTATTCTGAAAAGATATTTCCATATTACTTTTAACTTACACTTTGTGTTCCTTTTTTCTCGGCACAAAGATAATGATATTTTTTCATATACCACTTAGTGTAATAAAAAAAAGACTTATATCTCTTGTTTTTTATTAAATAAAGGAGATGAAGGAGGGAAAGAAGGGAGGTAAGAATGAAGAATTTCTGGAGGATGTAAATTAAGCTGTGTCAGAAAAGTTAATATTTTATTCTTTGTTGACACAGTTTATTTAACACCACCTAGAATTCAGTTATAAGTTCTTCTCTTATATCTGGATTCTATTTTCAACTTAATTTAAACCATCAGTTCTGAAAAAGTGTATCATTTTTCATCTTTCATAAGTAATAAAAAATAGTATTCACAAATCTGATTTTTCTTCTACATGTTAATTTGTAGTATTTAATACAAAATATTTTAACATCCATTTAGAGCACATTAATTGCGATATAATTCAATTGACATTTTATTTTATTGTTATTTTTAATTTTGTGGAAGCGGTTCACAAAATGTTTTATTAACGACACGATCCCTCATAAGTTTCATATCAGTAAAACTCCTTGATACATTTTGAATAATGTTCAAATAATTATCGGAACCATCTTCTTTTTGGTAATAATAAGGTTTTATTGATACACAATTTTTGTGTTCAAACAAAGTATTAAGTAAAGTTCGATCTGAATTTCCACAAGAATGTCCCATAACGAATATTTGAAATGGAGAAGATTCTATAAATGACAACATTTCACGATACTTATTAGATTCCAAGTACTTTATAGATTTAATATTCTGCAAACATTCATTATCATTCAACTTTACAATTTCATTATAATGATCTTCCAGTTCATCACCATATCCAAATATGACACTTTCAGTGCTATCAAGAGCACCATGAATCTGATTGTGACCAAAACCCATATTAGAAGTTAAATAAAACTTAGATGTCGGAGTATAATTAAAGTCCAACAGCATTATATTATCTGGTAATAATATTTCTTTAGGGTATTGACCTCTTAAAATAAATTCCAGAATTTCCCCACTGAAAGAATCTTCAGAGAACTTATTACAAAATTCAACATTCTTCTTGATTAATAGATCATTTCTCAGGAGATTATATTGTGAAAAACGATATCCCCACTCCTTATCTCCCTTATTAATCCACGATTTAAAATGATCAACAAGATGTATCATTCCTTTTATAGAAATATCATCAGGATTAAAAGGTGCATATATAATTTCTTTTATTTTATAATTGATTATTGTCTCATCTATGTTTAAACTACTAAGATATTCTATAAGTTTTATTTTTAAGAAATTCATTTGTCTATTCAACTCAGAACAAGTACATTCATTGTTTTCTGGATATAAAGCACATGATTTTAATATCTCATAATATTCAACTTCAATATCTACCCATCCCTTAGACTCAATAGATTTACATATACGCTGAAAAAGAATACTATGACAATGAAACTCACAAACCTGTTCATCATTACAAACCAAATCTACGATATCTCGCAGAGAGAGAGATTTCGTAATAATTTGATAATGCCATGCCCAAACTAAATACCAACCAGCAAGTCCTACTTCATCCTTAAGTCTAAAAGAACAAATACCATCCTCTTCTAGTTTTTTCGAACTGCGAAGTAAACGAAGCCCCCATTGTTCCCAATACCAATTTATAAAATCCTCGTATTTGGTAGAAAGCCCATGGGCTAAATCAAAACCATTTCCTATAAGTATAATCCTATTCATTATATTCCTTGTAATAGCTTTTATAAGACATCCAAAAACATGAGAAAATATATTACCACCCTCTTACTTTTCTAATTTAAATTGGGCCTCTTTCTCTTTAATAAGCAATAAAGATATATCAAACAAGACCTTTATAGTATTATTCAATCCAAGAGAAGAATCTTTAATCGAAGTGGTCATCTTATCAACATCATCATAGTATGAAATAATTTTTCTATCTAATCGTTCCAGTTCAATGTTTACTTCCTGAATCTCTTGCTGAAGCGGCTTTCTTTTTTCTACGTCTGGCGTTTGTTTACTTAATTCCAATAAGATATTTTTTCGATGTATATTATTCTCTTTTATTTGAATATCATATCTATTTTGATTAATACGTTCTATAAAAGAGAGTTCTTGATCTAATAAATCAGATAGTCCTATACGTGCTTTAATCCAGCATTCTTCATAAGTCTTTTCTAAATTTGTTTTCTGGCGTTGTACATCTACTTCAAATACATATCTATACTGTAAATCTGTTGTATAAATTCGACCTTTCATTTGACATATGGCCGATTTGGATAATGATAAATTCTGATGATCAATACCAACAGTAATTCCCATAACATCTACTATATTAAGTAAAGCCAAATTATTTTTTAGACAGTTATTATACTCATCCAACTTTTTAATATTTTGTTGACGAATTAACAGCTTTTCTTGTTGCAGAATAGCTTTCTCATTATTTCTATTACTATAAATAATAGCAAGATAACCTACTACTACAGCAAAAATTCCACTACTATAACTTCCCCAAAAATTTAACCACGAGTCATTTGAAAGATTTGTTTTAATAATATTACCATATGTCAACAACATATTAATGATAAATGCAATAGCAATTCCACTAATTATGATTCCCAAAACAGCATATATATCTTTTTTTTTCATCAATCCATATTTATTACAACGATTCACTAACTTTTTTAATCGCCTTATAAATCTCACTATAAGAATCTCTACCTTTATATTTTTCGGCTAGTTCACATGCCCTATCCATTTTTGAATCAGCAAGCATTTCTTTAACCCATTTATCCTTCTCAAGGTATTTTCGAGTTTTATCGTATGTTGGCAGATATTGCTTTAATGCTCTTTCTGTAGCTGCTGAATCTTGAAAATGTCGACACGTATCTTCAAAATGTAGTAAAAACCAATATTCTATTGACTGTAAGCTATCACAGAGAATCACATTGGGATTATTTTCATATTTCTTTTTGAGCGACACCATTTTTTTATTTTCCGCATCAGAACGCCTGCTAACATCTGCATCAAAAACACATATTACAAAGACATCTTCATCTAGAAGTTCCTTTATCTTCTTATCTATTTTCTCAATACTATTGTTTTCAAATAAACGAGGAGAAATAGAATATCTATAACCAAGTATTTTTTTCAAATGACTGAAATAGAATAATTCAGTCAAACCCTCACCAACGATATGAATAACCTGTCTGGTCGCTGTATTTTTTCTTGCTTTTCTCATAAAAGTACATGATTATAGATTAGGAACTGCACCGAATTTACCAAATTTATATGCCTTTTGGAGAGAACTAATCCTATTCAATCCTTTGAAATCTGTTAGAGGATACAGCACACTTGATCCGTCCGGATTCTTTTCAGTAAACCAAACATTATCTTTCCTAAGCAAATCTTCTTCTCCTAATAGTCCATCATAATGTGTAGTGAGCAACAACTGGGCTTGCTCTGATTCTTTTAGAAAACGTTCAATGATGTATTCTATCAATTTCGGATGAAGAGAGGATTCAATCTCGTCAACTGCAAGAAAAGCATCTCTTTCAAGAATCTTTTGCACTTGAGCGGCCAAGCCAAACGTACGGATAGTACCGTCCGATTCAAACAGTTCCGGGAACTCATAATAATCATTGTTACCATCATCAGATGAAACTTTATGCTGATACATAGTATAATTAATCGAACCCTTATGTGTTTCCTGTTCTTTGGAAGTAATATTTGAAATATTGAAATCAGCTTCCTGTAGATATCTCAAAATATAATCTTTTGCAGACTCATTCTTGATTGATTCTTCAGCATAACGACTTAAAGATGATGCAGGCACAATTGCCGGCATAACCTGATTGGTTAGATACTGAAGAACTGCCTCTAATTCTACAATATGTGTATTTACCTGCATATAAGCAGCAAAAACTGACATGTTATGCAAACACTTCAATGTTATTTCCTCTTTGACAGATTGCGACATTTTGATCTTCTGTCCAAATTTAATAACTGATACGTTATTCTCAGTATTTCTTTCAAATATAGTAGCAGGCTGTTGACTTGGATAATAGATTAGACTTTCCTTTGCTACGTGCCACCTGTCTAAAGCTACAGAATAGACATAACGAACTGCTTTTTCCTCATTCTTCAAGTAGAACGAAATCGAATATTCAGATAACTGCCTCGAACTTGTTTTATTAAGGAGAAACGGGACTATTTGAATTTGTTCTGCCTTATTAAGTGGGGTATAAGTAATGAATGACTTGATAAAATCACAAACTTTAATAATATTACTCTTACCCGAAGCATTTGCTCCATAAATGACAGCCACTTTCAATAGTCTCACATCACCCCCCAATTCGACAACATGATATGACTCCATATCCTTACTTCTATCAGCTTCAAAACTTAATATAGCCTCGTCTCTGAATGAGAACATATTCTTAAATCTAATTTCTGCTATCATATAATCTGTTTTTCCACAAATATATAACTAAATATCTATATTTGCAAATTAGATTTCAATATTTACATCATTCATGCAAAAATCAAAAACTAATACTCTTTTATCGAATTTATTGCACTCGTAGTCAATATAATCATTAAATTAAAACATCAGTCCATCCATTAATATAAAAATCGATACAAATCAACATCAGTCTTCATCTTATCTTACTTCACAAAGATTTAAATACAACCCCAAAATACTTATTCTATTTGCATGATATTGCACGCCATTGATAAAAACGCCATATCACTAAAAAAGGGGTAAAAAATACCTCGTTCCTGTAACCTATTTGCTGAAAACTTTTAAATTCAACAAAATACAATTATCTTTGTGGAGGTGCGTTACTACTCAAAAATCTCTATCTGAACTATATTCTTGAAACTATATTAACAAATGAAACATACAGATTACGAAGAGTTTCTTACTGAAATACGTAATCTGATGGCGAAGAAGATAAAGAAGTATTATTATAGTTTATAGACATATTATTTATGTGTGATTTAAAAAAAGGAACTCATATATTTATTGACACCTCTGTGTTTCAAGCAGAAGGATTTCTCAAGGAATCGAGCCGAGTGTCAAAATTATTCAATCTTGCAGCAAAAGGCTACCTGACTATCTTATTACCAGAGATTACAAAAGAAGAATGGCGCAAACATTTTTGTGAAGCAACTCTTTTACCCGTTGATGAATTCAAACGAAGAATGATGATTATGGGTAATCCCAAAGAACTATCTAAATCTCTTGAAATCATTTCTGCAATTGACAGTGAATCAATATCAACAGCAGTTCTTAACTCAAGTATCGCAAAAGCCAAGATTCAAATTGTAGGATATGATTATTGCAATGATGTCGAAGGGGTATTCAAGAAGTACTTTAATTGCGAGAAACCTTTTGGGAAAAAGGGAAAACTAAAAGAATTCCCTGATGCATTTGTTCTAAGTGCACTTGAACAATACGCTAAGAAGAATCATATCGAGAATATTATTCTCTTGAGCCAAGACAGTGATATGATTGACTATAAAAGTGATGTCTTAACCCCCAAAGAAATTGGTAAATATTTGGATGGAATCCTGAAAGAGATAGCAGAGAGATCAGAAGCAGAAAAGAGAGATATCGAAAAACTATATGCCTATTTTCATAAAGGGGATATTTCATTTGCTGCAGACCTAAAAGAACTATTGACAGATTACCTTCTTGATTATAGTACATACGATAATAGAGTCCAATGGCAAGAAATTGAAGACGTAACAATCAAAGAAGCAGTAACGCTCTCATTCAGTGATAAAGATATGCAACTAACTGAAGTTAATAACGAAGACCTTGAGGCTATTTGTTTTGTTGATGTTGATGCTATAGTGGATGTCGAACACGTCGATGAATCAATGAGCTATTGGGATTCTGAAGAAAAGAAATACCTATTCAAAGAGTACACGACAAGTGAAATAGAAATATCTGCATCCATTAAATTAACTATTCGAATGGACAGAACCGAATTAGTGATGGACCAAGATCCAACTGTAGAACTCCGTGAAATCGAGTATAGAGATTTACAAGAGGCAATCGATGAAAAAATGTAAAACTCTGTTCAAAATTTTGTGTAAAAGTAAACAGAGCATAAATTGATTCATAATCAAGCTCCAGTTTGCAATAGGCATTGTTCATTTCTCTTCAATCTCTATGAAGCGAAAGATATACAACCTTTTTTACGGCGTCCGAAGGGAATGAGAACTTTTATTTCGTGTACTTTCTGATTTATCCGTTCAGACTCTCAATTAGATTGGTCATGTATATTATTTTTCTGATTTTCAGCGGAAACTGGAAGAAGTTCGTCAGGTCATCCCAATTGTTTCTCCATGAAAGTATGGATATTTTCCTCCCCATTTCTTTTCCAGATTGTTAAGTTCCGTGGCTACAACTTCTTTGTTGGGTGCATTATAGATATTTTCATATCTTTCGTAAGCTCTTTATTGTCCTTATAAACAACACATTTACAGGAGTTTCAGACCTGATATACCACACAGATTTGGGTAGATGATTGAGGGAATATGACATGAATGGTGTTCGTAAATCCATTCAGATTGTCGGTACAGGTAATCAGTATATTCTGTACTCCCCGTACCTTTAAATCAATCAAGCCCCCATCCAGAAGGGAACATGTAGTGCCTGCAAATATACTACTCTTATTTAACAGTACCCTTGCTCTTCTTTTAACCATCTCTCATAATCTGTATATCGACGATCTAAAAGATTTTCCCTTACAATCATCTCTATCTTATATGCTATCTCCATCGTGGAATATCCATGATAATTATAACACATCGTCGCAAAAGAGTGAGGAATAAATTTATGATAGCATATGAATTTAGGATCAACAACCATATCCATTATGAGCTTGATTCTTGAGGCATCTAAAAATACCTTCCTTCCAAGAACAATATATTTAATACATCCGTCAATACTCAACTTTCCATTATAATCCATTATGAATAACCTATGCTCATCTTCATTTTCCCAGTCCTTATGCTTCATAAAAAAGAGTGCCTTCCAATTATTCATAATAAACTCTTCTGGAGTATTTGCTTTATAATTTATAACCTCATCATTAGGTGTATTAAATATGTCATACACTATATCCTCAAATTTATAAAAATGCTTGCCAAGCACTTCTTTGTTTTTTTTAACAAAAGCATCTTTGTCTAATACTATGCAAACACCGTTTGAATTTTCTGCATAATGTGCCCACATTGCAGGATGATTGGTCCCCTCCTGTCCAAATCCACCTATATCATAATTTTGAGAAAAGCTAAGTATACGACAACGATCCTTGATATACTTTTCTGCATTATACATTACTAGGAAATTATTATTCATGTTCATGTTGTTCACATTTCCTTCATTCATATCATTCAGATTTCCAAATGAAGATGGTAGTAGTGTCATATCTTCAAGTATTTTCAAAAAGGACTCAAACTTGGTAAAGTGAAATAAAGCGCCATCTCCTCGATACGGCAGTTCTTCATGATGATATAAATATATGGGTAATTTTGTCAAAAGCATAATATAATGTATAAATCAATACCTACTCAATCCACTAATAATCTCTGTTTTATAGTTCGGACTCAAAAAAGGATGTTTGCCTTTAATTTTATAAATAAACTCAATTAGACTAAAATCATTCTTATAACTAAATACATGCTGAACGGCATACATATAGCGTAAATAGTTATGTCTACGGACTTCTTTATCACTAGCTTTAATAAAATTTCCATCCAGATATTCTTTATCCTTAAAATACTCTCTATCAAATATAGACAGTGATAAGTTTGGTGATAGCGGAAAAGTTAATTCTCCTCCATATTGAGCCAATCCCATAAACTTTGGCTGCACATTTTGCACATGCGGTGAAACCACTATCGGAAAATCTGAGGTATAAAAATCATTTCCATTACTTATCCAAAATATAAAGATATTACTAGCTATTGCATCAGCAAATGTCATCAAATTATCACTATCCAGATATGAAATGCTAGCATGCAATGCTGGCTTTTCGCAGGTAACATCTATTTCCAAATTCCTAAACTCATTATTACCTGTATTTACAGCCATAACCTCTTTCACCATATCTATGTTAGCCCTCTCCATTCGGATGTAGTCATCAACCATAATGTTTCCTATTTGTGGTAATCGAAAATATTGTGTTACAATGTGTAGCGCTAATTCTCTTTTCTCTATGAAATTAAGTCTATAGCGATCTTTTCCTGTCATCCACTCTTCCTTTATTTCATCAATCTGATTCAATAACTGAGCATAATTAGGCTCTACTATGTGAGCAAAATGATCCGACTCAATGGATAGGTTATTTATCACACTTTCATCTGCCTTATTATTGTTTTTTACATAATCATCTGATAGTGTATAAAGGTCGTCCACACAACATACTGACATCAAAGATGCGTTGTATTTCCTACAATATATTTTATCGTATGTATAGATACTTTTCTTACTATTAGAGAATCGCTTAAGGTAGCATCTCGGAATATAGTGCTGTTTCATAGTCTACTATTTTAATAATATTTATCAACCTCCTCTATAACCTTATCCAATCCATCATCAGGAACATAAGTATCATCATACATATGCTGTCCGTTTTTTAGATATACCAACCACAAATTCATACATAACACATAACTATCATGAAGGTCTGACAAATTGGAATTCTTGCCGACGTACATATTACCAGCCCCCCATGTTTCCTGTGCAACAGGATATAGAAATCCTAAATTAGGATTCTGAATGATATGTGCATACCCATCTTCATCAATAACTAGTTTATTTGAATTATTATCATCTGCATTACGCATCAATTCCTTAATTTCCTCCTCTGTAAACAGATGGCTAGGTGTTCCTTCTTTCTTTAGTTCGGCTTTGAACGAAATTCCTAAAGAGTATGCTTCTGTATCATATCCATTGGCTTCACATTCTGTAATCACTTTTTGATGCATTTTTTCTAAAAGCGCAATTACTTCATCTCTGTCCCACACCTTTAGTATCTCAATACCCTTCTCATTCGAATTTCTGATATATCCGTCTTTGCATAGCACGTCCTCACCATTATATCTATTAAAAATACTTACAAATCTTCCAACTTGAGCCTTAATCTTGAAACTGATTTTTCCACTATTTCTGTGGACTATCTCATTGATATCATCTATGAAACAAAAACTTTTATACTTTTCTTTCACAAAATCGTGAGGTGATGGCCTATCACCATGTGTGTCTATTATTTCAACCCCTTTTTGTTGTATACTCATTTTGAAATCATTGATAAAATACGTAATATCCATAAATAGCATGGATAAATCCTTGAGCTCAACAGGATTTCCTGAATCATGCGATAGGTCATTGGCCAGCCTAGGTATCTCATTTATCCGTTCTTGTTCAAAGCCCTGTTTGTATATAGTATTTTTCAAAGGCTTAGTTAAATCTCCCAACTTTAAGTCATCATAGTTGCGTACCTCATATTGATATTTCTCCTGATAAAAACACAGAATTAGTTTGAACAAGCTTTCAGCAACAGTACGCATACTGTGAGCCACAGCTTTAATTTCTCTTCGCTGAACCTCCCCACTTAACTTATTTAGTTTTTTGGTTTTAATAAAAGCAGCCCTAAGTTCCTTCTCACATTTTTCTGCGCCGAACATATAAAGTAATTTTTCCGAATCCTGAGGATGTATTTTCAAGCACTTGGGTATAATCCAAAACGATGAAATAGGGGTATTCATAAAACGCCAGTGCTGAAAGACATCATCTTTCTCCCTTACTACGTTCACTGAGAAAAAACTATGTTCAGCATCAATTCCTTTAACTTCCCATCCGTCATATTGGGCAAATTTTTTTACGTTCCTCTCTCTGATAGTATACCCATTTAAAATAATACCAATACATCTATTATGCTTATCCCGTACAAATTTTACATTGTCAAACTTCAAACACATCCCATAATATCCCAAAGGAAATACCATCCGTTTCATTGTTTCTTTAATAGGGTCGTCACTTGGTATCTGCCAATAAAACCATATCAGGTTGTTTTGTTTGTCCACCTCAAATTTTCTAATGCAGTCCCAATTGTCAGCATCCAAGAAATCCACAATTACCCAGCCATTGGTTTGCTCCATAAAATCTTTTAAGAATCGCTCTGCTATTTCAAGATTGTTTATTGTATCACCATAGATATCGGCGAATTCCTGAAAAAAATAGAAACCATGTCTAACTACATTCCACTCCTTATGAAAATTCTTCCGATACCAACGACGTATCAATCCTATAGCATATGTAAACAAATTTCTCTTCATATCTCTCTTATAATCATTAAATTGTCTTTATTCTATAAGATATTTCTGTTTCACCTGAATACCCCTGTCACATGCCTTTGAATTCACTGAAGTTCTATTATATCGAAGGATCAAATACATATGAACATGAAATACTAACTAATCAGTAGCTTCATTCATATTGATGCAATTGTTTTACCGTCGAATCTGACAAATAGGGAATCAAAATCTAAAGAACGGCAATGTACCGTTTTATAAATCACTTCAACAAGCATGACAAACGACAGAAAGAATAAACCTTCTTCTTGTAGTGGATTTTTTAATGATTGCATTAGTAAAGCTCCCCATACAAGTCTCTTCATAAGTTATTCTTTTTTTGATGCCCTTTCCCTTCTCTTAAGACTTAAATCTTGCAAAGCCTTTCCCATTGCATCTTCTTTTGCAAGCAGAAGAATATCATCATCCAGCTGAAGCGCATAAAGTACCCTAAGATAAATACCTATTGCCACTGTCGGTACACCTTTCTCTATGCGTGAAACCGTAAGAGGTGAACAGGTGGCACGTTCGGCAACCTGAGCAATACTAAGATTTCTGCGTAGTCTGGCCAGCCTGATCTGTTCACCTACTATCTGCATCTTCTGCTCCAGTTTTCTTGGTAACTTGGTACCCATCGTACTTTTCGTCATAGCTCAACATATCATATAATATGCAAATATAACGGTTCTACTTTATTTTATGATAAGTTACGGAAATCAATTTTCGAATTTATTTCTGCTGAAAACTGCTTTGGTCACATTATTGAGCGTTGAAATATTAAGTGCTATTATATTATTCATAAGGCTGATATTTTACAGATAACAAACAATATATTGTTTATAGAAAGACAATGAAACTCATTGTGATTGTTCCATTTTATCTTGATCATTTTTGTAATGATGATGCCAACCCAACTAAATGTTACGAACATATGTATATACACTTTTGTAGCAACGATTTATGTAGTTACGTTTTTGTGCTATATTAGCACTACAATTAAAAATAGAATGAAATGGAAGTTCCGTTTATGTATGGAAAAATCGCTACTGGAAAAGATTATTGTGATCGTGAGAAAGAAACTACTTACTTGGTCCAGTACTTCACATCGTTTAATCAATACAATTATTATCTCCCCTCGTGGCTGGGGTAAGAGTTCGCTTGTAAACAAGGCTGTAAAGTTAGCAATGGCGCAGGACAGTAACCTCCGAATCTGTTATATAGACCTTTTTAATGTACGTAGCGAGAAACATTTCTATTCGTTGCTCACCCAAAAGGTCATTGCAGTCACTTCTACAAAATGGGAGGAAGTAATCGAGAGTGCAAAAAGTTTCTTTTCGCATTTTATTCCCAAAATTTCAATCGGTACAGACCCCACCAATGAGGTTTCAATCGACTTTGATTGGGAGGAGGTAAAGCGCAACCCTGATGAAGTGCTCAATCTTGCCGAAAAGATTTCCAGGAAGAAGGGCCTGAAAATCGTAATTTGCGTAGATGAGTTCCAAAATATCGCGGAATTTACTGACCCGGACTATTTCCAGAAAAAGTTGCGTTCACATTGGTAGCTGCACCAAAGTGTAGCCTATTGTCTCTATGGCAGCAAGCGCCACATGATGATGGAAGTGCTTACTGACTCATCCAAGCCATTCTACAAGTTCGGCAATCTAATGTTTCTCAATAAGATTGAGGCGCCTTTCCTCGTGGAATTTTCAAGAGTTGTTTCGCTGATACCGGCAAGAGCATCGACGATGAAGCAAGCCATTTGATTGCAAAGCTCGTAGATAACCATCCATACTACGCACAGCAGTTGGCACAGTTTTCATGGCTCAGAACAAAGGATATATGTACCGTTGAGATCGTGCATGAGGCGCACACGGCATTGGTGGAGCAGTTAAGCCTGTTGTTTGTAACAATCACCGAAACATTGACTACACAGCAATGAACTATCTCAAAGTTCTTATTGCCGGCGAAAAGGCCATCAGTTCGACCGAAGTGATGCATCGCTATCAAATCTCTTCAACGACCTCAATATCCTGCTCAAAGGCAGCCCTTATCAAGAATGATATATTGGTGAGATCACGTTCCAGGACCCGATTTATGCCTATTGGTTGAAGACTGAGTACTTCGCAAAATAATAAGACTATGAATAAGTGCAACCGTACTTGGATTGCTTTCGCCAATAGAAAAGGCGTAGGCATACTTATGCTATAAATACCTTAGGATTTTATCGAATTTATTGTACCCTAGTCAATATAATCATTGAATCAGAACATCAGTCCATCCATTAATATAAAAAATCGATACAAGCTAACATCAGTCTTCGTATTATCTCACTTTACAAAGATTTATATACAACCCGAAAATACGTTTTCTATTTGCATAATATTGCACGCCATTGATAAAAATGGCCATATCACTAAAAAAGGGTAAAAAATACCTCGTTCTTGTAACTTATCTGCTGGAAAACTTTGAAATTCAACAAAATACAATTATCTTTGTCTTACAAAAAGAATGTGATAGTATATAACTTGTTGATAATCAATAGGTTATAATGACTAAAAATGACAAAAAATTAGACTTCTGTACCTTTTAGAGCTCCAAATATTTGATAATCAAAAACTTGCAATTACTGCATCGGCAAGTGTATACAAGATTGAAGCAAAGGGTAAAGACCTCTGTGAAGTGCAATTTTTTGGTAAATTCATTATGTGTTCCAATAATGAAGATACTCCTGTTCTTATAGAACCGGGAGAAACACGTTATTGGGTGCGAAAAATTAATCCTCTCAAAAAATGACGATACGAGTTTTCTTCAAAAACTAATCACGGAAATCCCAGCATTTCTTTACTTTCTTCAACACCGTCAACTAACTACGGACAAAAAAAGCAGAATGTAGTTCAGTCCGCAACAGATACTACCTCCCTATAGTTGAACTGTTAGAAGAAAAGAAGTATCAAGGTATTGTTTCATCTATACGTAAGCGTTTGACTACAATTGGACAGCAACTCGTAGCTCTTGCCAATACCATAGGTGTTAATAGCAAGAAAAAGATAGAGCTAAAGAAAGAGTTGGATATCATTGAGAAGGACATGAACACAAATTCCGTTGATGATCCGTCACTGGCTGAGCTTCTTTCCAACAACAAACAGTTGCTTGAACACGTCAAAGAACAGAAAATTTTCCCAGGAAGAAAGGAAGGCTTTAAGGGAAATAATCCTCAGCAAAGACAAACAAGTCCAAGAACAATAGGTGCTGTGCAGCAAAGTGATATTCTTAGTGAAGATCCAGAAGCAACTAAAAACGGTCTATCTTTGTATTTAGCAAGACTTAGTCAGGCATTCATTAATCAGGAGATAAAGAAGACTCCTATGAATGACAAACTGCTTGCTATAATTCAAGATGATGAACTCGTCAAACTAATGGAAATGCTTACAGTCATGCCTTCACGTAACAGAGATAATGCTTTTGATTTATCAATTGGTATTAGCAGTTATTTGTTTAGGTATCCTACTCTTTTCAATCACAAGGAAGAATTTACTGCAAAGCAAAAGCGAACACAGCAACGCTTAACTCAAGTGAATCAAAACAATATACAAGAAATAGTAAAGAAGTTATCATAACATGTCAAGATTCGAATCATCAAGATTTGTGCGTAACCCTCAGGTAATGCATGTGGACGTATTAAAGTCCGCATGCGATGCTTTGGGGTGGCAATACACCATCCACGATAACATACTAACAGTTTCAGATGCTAAGCAGAAATCTCGCCTATATGGTGAGTTTGCATTAAAGTTGAACCTTACAACAAATGAAGTCACTTACAACACGTATTATATGCCTAATGCCACCCAAAAGGTATTAGAACTTCAAGAGCAATTCTACGCATTAAATGCCACATATGCAAAGAACTCATTAATTCAAGAGTTTAAGAAGAAAGGGTTTAATTACAAGGAGAATGAACATTTCACACCAAACTCAGAAGAAGTATATAGCTTCTATATGGTTGGACGCTCTAAAGATAAAAATGAGACGGAACCTGTTGCGCAAATAAAGTTCACCATCCTTAAAGATGGCACGATAGTAACAGATTCCGACTATTTGCCTAACGATGTCAATGAGCGTGCTCATGACGCAATGGATGTTTTGGAACAGCTGTTAGGAAACAAGCGTGTGATGACAAAGAAACCTATACCTGCGAAGTATGCAGGAAAGTTTAAGCCTCGCCGAGTAAATATTCAAACTATTGAACAGAAATAGCCATGGAATCAATTTATACAAAAATCAAGGATATGCTATCTGCATATTACCCCGTGTTTTATCTGAATAGTTTTGAATATGACAGGACAAAACAGAAAATAGAGGGAATTGCAGACCTTTTACGCACAGATAATAAGAAGGTGCGTATCTATACTTGGAATTGCGTAGAGGGCTTGATGGAGAAGACCCCAGAAGGCTCTTTGTATAAAGGAGAAGAATACGATGAGCCAGAAATGACTTTGAAGTATATCTATAAGAATGAGAATAGAGAAATTAAAGATATCTTTATTCTTGAAGATCTGAGCAATTACATTGAAGAGGACAAAATCAAGTATTACATCCGTAAGATAGCTGAGCATGCAAAATTCACGAACACTCATGCAATTATTTTGTCTGCTGTTTATAAGTTACCAACAAAACTGGAGAAATATGTAACTGTTCTTAATATACCTCTACCAGATAGAACAGACATGGAGCGAACCTTGGCTGTTGTAGAACGACAAACTAAGAAGAATCTTTCTGTTGAGATGAGAAACAAAATGGTAGATGCAGCATTAGGCATGACCTCGATGGAAGCAGACCTTGCATTTTGTTTAGCGGCTGTTAAAGATAGCCTTGGAGAAAATGCCCCCTATACAGTTTCAGCAGAAAAGGAGCAAATCATTCGCAAATCAGGCATCTTGGATTTCTTTCCCAAAAATGAAAGTTTGAAAGATGTTGGTGGTATGGATGTTCTGAAGGATTGGCTATTCAAACGCCAAATAGCTTATCAAAAGAGAGCAAGAGATTGGGGATTGCAAGAGCCTAAAGGTTTATTATTGCTTGGTGTCCCTGGTTGCGGCAAGAGTTTGACAGCAAAAAGTATAGCCTCTTTCTGGAATATGCCATTACTACGTTTGGATGTTGGCAAAGTATTCCAAGGATTAGTTGGAAGTAGCGAAGATAATATTAGGAAAGCAATAGCAACTGCAGAAGCAGTCGCGCCATGTGTGTTATGGATTGACGAAATAGAAAAAGGACTTAGCGGTATTCAATCAAGTGGATCTACTGATGGCGGTGTGACTTCGCGTATCTTTTCAACTATTCTGACATGGATGCAAGAAAAGACTTCTCCTGTTTTTGTCGTTGCTACAGCCAACAATATCAATCAACTTCCTCCAAAATTATTGCGCAAAGGGCGTTTTGATGAGATTTTTTTTGTTGATCTTCCATCAAAGGAGGAGCGCAAAAACATCTTTACCATTCATCTTAACAAGAAAGGTCAAAACCCGATAAAGAATAATTACCCTATGGAGTCTCTCGCCAATAATACTGAAGGTTTTAATGGTGCAGAAATTGAAGAGTGTATTAAAGAAGCGATGTTTGATGCTTATGTTGAAAATCCAGAGAATCCCCAACTTAAGACAACGCATCTAATGAATGCGATTTCAAAAACAGTGCCGTTGTCTACCACAATGAAAGAGCAGATATCTGCTTTGAGGCGATGGGCAAAAACCAGAGCTAAAAACGCCTCTATTGAATATACTCAAGAAGATATTTCTAAAACAGAAATTAATCTTACACGTCCAGAACTTGAATTAGAACGTTCATTCGATAACAAATAGAGCAACGGCGGTTATAGCATACAGAAATCACCTCTTCCCATTCCGAACAGAGAAGTTAAGGCTGTATGCGCTGATGATACTGCAATAGCCGGAGAGTAGGTTGCTGCCAAGGTCTGCGGCTGAGACTCACAGACCATGCGATGTGATTGAGTCTCATAGAAATGGTAAATTTAATTGAAGTAAAAATGAAAAATAAAAGCATTTTTATGTAGGTTAGATAGTTCTTTTAAAAAAACTGTGTCAGCAAAACTTAATATTATTATATTCTACTGTTTGCTGACACAGTTTAATTTGCATCCTCTTTTTCTTCAATATCAAATCATAACTCAGATGTTATTTTAACGTGAGTTCGAAATAAAATCAAAAAATAGCAAGTTGTCCGTCATTGACAAACTTTACGTCAATGGCGGGCTTCTTTTCAAAAAAGCAGTATGCCGCGATAGCCGACAAGGAGTTGGCTATAAAGTTA